>JACCEC011488491.1_pt1 | contig 56345 bp, 47 predicted proteins | sample 7450121 | NCBI WGS metagenome assembly JACCEC01 (sample SAMN15323455, study PRJNA562643) | freshwater metagenome | isolation source: river surface water | place: USA:Blue River Watershed | collected 2017-08-18
GGTAAAGCTGGTATGGGTAAAAGTAGTGTTGCTAGAGCCATTGCTCACAAATATAAAAAAAGACTTTATATTCTTAATTTAGGTAATCGAGAGACAAAAGAAAATGATTTAATTAATTTATTTAGAGTAATTAAAAAAGATAGTATTCTCGTTTTAGAAGATATTGATGCTTTTTTCGTTGGAAGAAAAACTGGTACCGAATGTGCTACTGGTGTCTCTTTCTCAACTTTAATTAATCTTTTAGATGGTAGTTTAGCAACTGGTAACGGTTTAATTACTTTTATCACCGCTAATCATGCTGAACATCTTGACAAAGCTCTAGTTCGCCCAGGTCGAATTGATAAAGTAGTCCACTTTGGTGATATGACTAAAGACCAATTCGAAGCTGCATGGAGAGCAAGAGTTAGTAAAGATGAAGCACCTGATGAAGAATTATTTAAGATTTGTCAAAAGAATAGTATGTCAATGAGTGCTTTAATGTATGTTTTCTTTTTTGCTAAAAATAATGAAGAAAGACGAATTATGGCAAGACAATCTGTCTCTGAAAGAATTTTCAGTGAAAGTACTTTACATATGTACAGTTGAAACCTTTTCTTTTTTTAGAAAAAAAAGAAAACCTTTCATGGAAAAGAAAAAAATATGAATAATAAAAAAAATGAAAATTATTTAATTTATAAATTAGTAAACTTAAAAAATAATTAATAAAAATATATAAAATAAATTATAAAAATGGAAGATATTGAAAATTATTTTTATAATAAGAATAATGAAACTTATCAGAAAACAGTATCTATTTTTGAAAATATTTTAGAAAATACAAATGATAATTTAAATGATTTTGAATATTTTAATGGAGTAAAAAAAAATTCTAATGATAGTGATACTAATAAATTTTTATTGGATTTACTAGATGTTAAATGTAATTATGTATATAATATTATTGAAGAAGATATAAAAGATAAAAGGATTGTAATTAGTAGACGTTCTGATATATGTATGGGAATTATAATGGATAATGATTGTTATATTAATATAACTTTTGGAGGTAGTGTTTTATATGAAAAAATATTCTGTAAAAAAGATGAAATTGTGTATTTTGATAATCCACTTCTTTTAATAAGTTGTCAATATTATGAATTCAGAATTATTTTACCAGATAATCAAAATGAAAAAAACAAGAAAATCAAATTTATTCATTTATATCTAGAAAATGAATCAAGAAAATTTATTGCACAGAATAATATTTGTTTAGAAAATACTATTTATTCAAAAAATTATTGTAGTAATATTTCTGAAAAAATATTATTAAATAATGACGAAAAGATACATGATTTTAGATTTTTTAATCCAAATTCAAATCAATATAATAAAAAGAAAAGGATTATAGAAAGAACAGAAAAATACAAATTTGAATTAATTGAAAAATGTTGGCATCCTATAAGATTTAAAGATTGGTGTTTAAGTTTAGATGAATTAAAATTAATTGAATAATATTAATTGAATAATATTAATTTAAAAAATAATTTTATAATAATTAATAATAATGAATTTAGATATAAATATAAATATAAATATAAATGAAAATAATATAAATTTAAATTTAGATAAATATTATTTATCTAAAAAAATTGAACTTAAAAAAAATATTAATTATAAATTGGAAAAAGATAGTGATATATGTATTGGATTTCAAACGAATGAAGATTGTTTGATAAAAGTTTTTCACAAAAATAATACTTCGAATTTTAAAGAATTTGAAAATATTGAATGTAAAAAAAATAAAATCAAATTATTAGAAAATCCAATATTTTTTGTAAGTTCTTTTTATGAAGATTTTTATATTATCTCTGATAAAAATATTGATTTGAATATTATTCATACATTTGTTAATCATGACATTCGTCTTAATTTAGCACAAAATGATTTTTATTATCCATCAAAACTCAATAATAAATTTTATTTTAGAGGATTTATTTATGAAAAATAATAATTAATAATTTATTCATTAACTTTGTTTTCCTCTAATTTAAGTTCTTCTTTCTTCTTATTTTCTTCATATACTTTTTTCTCTTCAATCCAACCTTTTTTCCATTGTGGTTCATAATAATATTCATAATCCCCACCTTCGTCATATTCAAATGAAGTATACCATTGACAATTATTGCATTTGAAGACATCTGTGCCAAAACCATCACCATTCCAACGCCAACCACCTTTGTAATTTTCTTCAATTATTTCTTTTGATTGACATTTAGGACAAATTTTAAAGTCATCAAAGTAGAATTGTTTTCGTGATTCATCTGATTGATCACCTGCTTTAAATTACCCATTAGAATATTTGTGATGAATTTCAAGTTTATCCATTTTTAAATAATAATTATATTTTTTTTTAAATTGAAAAAAATGATTAAAAATTAATTATCATTTTTTATTTTACTTAATTCAACTTAAAGAAAACTTAAACGTAAAAATAAAAAAAATGGATACGTTAAGAAAACTATTGTATACAGGTACAGGATGTCATTTTCAACCAGTTAATGATTTTCCAAATACAAAAGAGTTTATTTTTATTGAATGTCAACCTTATAGTGAATTTTCAGGGAAACCTTTTTTTGATAGAGGTTTTTACAGAGATAATTTTGTAGAAAAAGTATTAAATAGAGCTAAATCTTATGAATTTGAGTTAATTGAAGAAAAAGAGTTAGATAATACATTTTTTTGGTCTAAATTGACTTTAAAACAAAAAATATGTTATACTATATTTCCTCGTTTAATACCTCAATATGTTAATCCTACATTATTAAAATTTGAAAATAAAAATACTAATCAGATTATTAAATATTTTATATCAACACCTTTTCATTATTACAATAATAATGAAGTTACAAATGAAATAGAATCATGTGATGGTTTAATTTTGAGTGGATTTTTTCCAAATAAATCAATTTTAGAATATTTTCCTAATAAAAAAATAAGTTTTATTGGTTATACGGGAAGTTATTTTGGTTTTGATGAAGAAGTAGAAGATTATCATGATTTATCTCATGTTGTAAGATATATGCATGAAATAAAAGAGGAAGAAAGAACAAATTATTTTGATAAATATTATTTAGTAAATGATGTTATAGATAAATATTTGAATGAAGAAAGTATAATAGATACATATGGAATTGATTATCATACAAAATATGAAAATTTAAATAAATTTATTATTGAAAATAAACCCAAATCAGATATTATTGAATGTTCTTCTTTTGATAATTTTTTAATTAAAATAAATAATTAAAAATAATAATTAAAAAATTATAATTTATTTATGATAAAGCTTCATAAAAAGTACCAAATATAGGATCTTTAACAAATACAGAAGCAGGTTTCCAATCATTATCTTTATAATTAAATCCTGAATATGAGAAATATTCTGTATCTTTATTTTCATTAAATTGTTGAACAAATGCATAGTTTGATAATTCTTCTAATGATTTTCTTGTTTTCAAAAAATTATTTAATTGAAGTGTATTTAAACCTCTTACTGAATATAAATTTTTTAATGTTTCATAACCAATTCTCCATAAAGGTGATGTACTCAAATTTATATTTTGATAACTAAAATATAAATTATTCCATATTAATTGTTGAGCTCCCGTAAATGTTGGGAATGAACTTAAAGAAATATCAAAAGTAGGAAGAGGAATAAATACAGGTGTAAATAAATTAATAAAATTATTTCTTTGAGAACCTACAAATAAGTATAATGTTGTGGCATCTAATAAAGGATTATAATTATTAGCTAAATATGTTGTTTGAACATCATTTATATTTGAACTATCCGGTAAAATCCCAATTGGAACAATTTTATCTTTTACAGGAGATAAAGGATTTAATAATAAAGCTAAAACTGTTTCCGTTGATAATTCGCCTTTTGAATAAACATAAAATATTTTTCTTCTACTTATAAAATAATCACTTAATCTTATATTTGAAAGAATGTTATCATCTGATGGTGAAATTCTGTAAATATTTTTTGGAATATTTAATGTTGGTGATGTAGAACTAGGACTTATACCAATTGCTTTAGGATGTAAATCAAACCATGGTTTAACTGCTAATAAAATACTAGAACGATTAAATCCAATAAATATTCTATAACCTAAACCATAATATAAATTTAAATAATGAATCGTTCTTTCTATTTTTCCTTCAGTGTCAACTATTGGAAAAGATTTAAATTGTTCTTTATTATTATTAAAATAATATTCAAAAGTAAGTTTTAAATTACCATCTATACTTGTTCCACTTAATTCTAATAATGCTACTGTTTTTAAATCAGGTATTGATGGTGGTATCGGTTTTGGAATAGGTTCACAACAACAACATTCATTTTTATTGCATTTACACATTTAAAATACTTTATTTATAATTTTAACTTATATATTAATTTTAATTTTTTAAAAAATAAAAGAATAATAAATAATAAATAAAAAAATATTATATTTTTTAAGTACTCTTTTTAATTTAATTGAAAATAAAAATGATTATAAAAAAAAATAGATATAATAATATATATCTCTAAATTAAATATATTAATTATGTCTCAAAATTTATTATGGGTTGATAAATATAAACCCAATAAAATACCTGATATTATTGGTAATAAATCAAATGTTCAAAAAATTATTAATTGGTTACGCGATTGGTTTAATATTCATGTCTATCATAAAAAAGAAAAACCTAAATTTGTTAAATTTGGTGATAATTTAGGAGCTAAAGCTATTTTATTATCAGGTCCTCCTGGAATAGGTAAAACTTCAATGGCTCATATTATTGCTAATGATTTAGGATTTGATATTCAAGAAATGAATTCTAGTGATGATAGAACTAAAAGTATTGTTGAGAAAGAAGTAAAAGAAACTAATTCAATCAATACTATGTTTAAATATTTTGGAAATGGTAATAATAATAATAATACAAAAAAACATAAAGTTATTATTATGGATGAAGTAGATGGTCTATCTTCTTCAGATAGAGGTGGTATAACTGCTTTAATTGAAAGTATAAAAAATACTAAAACACCTATTATTTGTATTTGTAATGATCGACATAAACCAGCTTTAAAATCATTGATTAATCATTGTTTTGATATAAAAATATCGAGACCCGATAAAAGAGAAATTATGAAGAGAATCTGGTTTATTATGAATGAAGAGAATATGAATATTGATTTACAAATTGTTGAAAAAATGATTGAATCTAGTGGAAATGATTTAAGAAATGTTATCAATAATTTACAATTTATGAATTTTAATTTAAATTGTGAAAATAATCAAAATAATATTCAAAATAATAATAAAAAAGACGATTTATCAAATATATCTATTTTTGAATCATCTAGAATGATTTTATCTCATAATATTGATTTTCAAACCAAATATAATCTTTATTTTAATGATTATGATATGACTCCTCTTTTCATTCATGAAAATTATATAAAAACTTTAAATTCTAATACTTCTTCTAAAAATGATTTAGAAAAATTAAATAAATTAGCTTTGTCCAGTGAGATTTTAAGTGACTTTGATTTTATTGATTCTCATTCTTCTAAAAATAACGGTGTTAAAGATTGGAATATTTTACCTATTAATGCTGGTTTAATTGCATCTGTTGGTAATTTAGCAAATGGACCATGTGGTTTCCCTGATTTTCCACAATATTTAGGTAAAAATTCAACGAAAAGAAAGAGAGATAGATATTTGAATGAGATGACGAAGAATAGAGTATTGAAGAGTAAGAATAGAAATACAGAGAAAGAATATAGATTAGATTATATACCACTTTTACAAACTAAAATAACACAACCTTTAATAAATACTTCTAAAATAGACATAAGCAAAACGCAAGAAAAAGAAAAAATAAAGAATTTTATAGAAGTATTAGATGAGAATGGTATAGATAAAGAAGATATTGTTGAAAAGGTATCTGAATTATATTTAGGAGATATTAATAAAGAATATAAATATGAAAATATAGATAGTAAATTAAAGAGTAGTTTAACACGAGAATGGAATAAACATCATCAAAAATCGATTATTGTATCTAAAAAAAATAAATCAACTATTAATAATTTAGAAGAAGATATAGAATCTAATTCTGACATTGATATTGAAGATAATGAAATTGATAATAATGAAGAATTAATTATTGATAATTGATAATTTACGTTTATAAGATTTTATATAATCAATCTTAAAATAAAAATTGATTATTTTTTTTAACAATAATATTAATTAAATTAATAATATTAATTAATATAAAAACACATTCAATAAAATGGATAAATACGGAAAAGAATATTTTGAAGGAAGTGGTTGTGGAAACGGAGGTGATTTTGATGATTTTAGAGAAGATAAATTTTCTCGTAAATCAATTAATAAACAACGTAACCAACAAAGAAAAAGATTTACTTCTTTTGATGATGAAGACCAACAATTTGCTATGAATAAATTTACTAATGTAAATTTTGATGGTAAACTTACTTTTTATGAATATATTTGGATTAGTCTCCTTAATGAACTTAATGATAATGAATACAATTTTAATTATTATGAGGAAGTAGGGAAAGCTTGTGAAAAGTTCGGACAAGGTGTAAATCTAAACATTATGGAACAAATTCTAGTGTACATGTCGGGACAAGAAGAAGTAGAAGGTAAATATCCTGATATGAAAAAACACCAACATTATCAACATTTTTGGAATACAATTGATAAATGGATTAATATCACAGATGGTAAGAATTAAACGTAAATAAAATAATAAAAAAATGAAAATATATTTTATTTAAATATATTATTTACTAAACTTTATAAATAAATAAATAAATATATATATTCTAAAATGAGTCTTATTGAAAATAATACTGTATTAAATAATATTAGTTCAGATGAAGAATGGGAAGATATTGATTCATCTGAAGAAAATATATCCGATTATGAATCTGAAGAATCAAACGAATCAGATGAAGAAGAATGGGAAGAAGTTAATATTAATGAAGTATTAGATGATATTATTGTTATGGCTGAAGAGGTTATGGAAAATTTTAATAATCAAAATCTTGAAAATAATCAAAATCAAAATCATAATAATATACAAACAATGATTAATCAATTAAATAGAAATAAAGTAAAAAAAAATATTGATGAAGCACTTAAAAAAGAATATGTAAGTTATTTTGTAAGAAATGATTTAGATGTACAAAATCGTTTAAAAACAAAAGAAGATATTATTGAATTTTTATATCATTTGGAAAATGTATTAAAAGAGATTAATAATTTCGATAGAAAATATTCTTTATCTAATTTTTTTGAACATAAAACAGAAATTTTCATTGAAATTTTTATTGAAAATCCTGAATCTTTTACAGAATTTATTAAAAAATTAATTGATTTAAAATATTTAAAAGAATTTAATGGTTTAATATTTGATGGAAATAAATTATTTAATATTTTTAAAAATGATTTAAATAAGTTAAATCAATTTATCGATATTATTAATAATACAAACAAAAAACTTGATTTAGATAGAATGGAAAATGGTAAATTAATTATACCTAAATCTAGAATTATATTAAAACCCAATAATCAATATTATATTATGATATTTGGTTTACATCGTTTATTAATGAATAAAAAAGTTTTACTTTGTGAAGGTATTTTAAAGTTAGATAAAAATACTAACCAATTTAAAATATCAAATAAAATTCAACCTTATTTAATAAAAAGAATTTATTCATATTTTGGATATAATTCAGAATCTGGTTTGAAAAAAGATTATTTACTTAATTTTTTAAATCAAAATATTATTTTTGAATAAATAAATAAATAAATAAAAAAATAATAAATTATAAAAATACATTATAAAATATCGAAAGTTTAATTAGAACATCTATTATTTTTAATGATTAATAAAAAATACAAAACAATTAAAAGATTAGGAATTGGTGCTTTTGGTACTGTTTATTTAGTAAAAGATAAAAAAGGTAAAAAATATGCTATGAAAATAGAAAAAATTAATTCAAAAAATATACCCAAAAGTACTAAATCTAAACATTGGAGAGAAATCAATTTTGCTAAAACTATGTCTTCAAAATATCCAAAACATTTTATGAAGTTATATAATTATAATATTAAAAAAGATTGTGATTATGTTCATAATTGGGATTCTTTACCTTTCCGTATTGAAGATATAAAAAATACTTATTTAAAAAAACAATTAATTAAACTTGAAAAATCATCTGATTGTTCTATTAAAGTTTATTCTTTTGTTGATTATAATTTTAAAGATATTATTAATAAATTAAAAAATAGTAAAAATGGTAAAATAAAAATTTATGATATTATTATTCAAATATTATATATTATTTATTTAATGAAAAAAAATAAATATTATCATGCCGATTTTTACAATTTAAATATTGGATTTGTTAAAACTAAAGATAAAACTATAAAAATATTAGGAAAAGATATACCTACTCACGGTTATTTTATTGTACCAATTGATTATGGAAATATTTTAAGTTCAAAATATAATTTAAATAAAACTGAACAAAAATTATTTAAATACAAAAATGAATTATTAAATATTATTGGTCATATTTTTGCATATATGTATAGTATTGATGAATTAAAAAATTTAGGTTTAAAATACTCAACTAAACCTACTGTTAGTAAAAAAGATAAAGAATTATTAGAAAAATTATTAAATGATAAAAAGACACAAAAGCTTAATAAAGAGATTAAAAATGATTTAATTAATTACTTATATAAAATTATTTTTTATCAAAAGTTCCAAAAAGAGATTTTAGGTAAAAAACTTAAAGAACCTATTCCTCCAATTGAATTTATTCCTATTTCTAATTTTATTTATATGGTTTGTAATATTTATCAACCAAAAAAAATTCTTGAATACTTTTTATTTTATCGTAATATATTAAAATAAATAATATTAATTATGGATAAAATTTACCATTTTTTATATATTTATATGTCGGTGTTAATCCAATTATACCATTTTTATTCTTTCTATTATCAAATATCTCTATTCTGGTATTTAATCTTATCGATTCTTTTATCGCTTCTTCTTTATCTAAAAATATTTTCATATCTTCCCAATGATGTTCTAATAAAACATATACTTGATTATAAACATTTTTGTATTCATCTATTTCTTGTATAACATCATTTGGTAAATTCTTTAAGTTCATATTTGCGCTTTGCTTATAATTAATTTAAATTATAATTTAAAAAAATATAAAAATTTAAACTTGAACCATTTATCTAGATAAATGTAAATAAGTAAAAAGGTCTAAATCATTAATTTTTACTTCGAATATTTTTAATTCTAATTCTTTTTTTGTTTGAACATTATCACATAAATATTTAAATCTTTCTGGTAAATGTTTTCTAATAAAATTTATATAAAATTCATCTGATGTTGTAAATTCATCACGATAATCTTTATTAAAATATTTTATTTTTATTCCATCATATTTTCTGTCACTATAATAAACATAGTTTGGTTTTTTATTTAAATCTAATTTTAATTCAAATGGTATTGGTAAATCAATCTGTTCTTTATTTAATATACAGATACAATTTGAAAGACTTATTCCATCATGAAAAACTACTTCATTTCCTAAATAATAATCCATAGTGGATTCATAATAATCTTTTATTTCTTTATATGATGGTATTTCATACATATTCTCTGGGAAATATGTATCATAATCTATTAATCCATTTTTATCAATAATCTTAAAATGCCAATTTTTTTGTAAAAGAAGTTCTAATGGAAATACCATTTTAATTGTATTATCATATTTTTGCGCTTTGCTTATATCCTTCATTTCTTCAATTGTAAAAGTCACAAGATGAAAAAATATTCCAGGATAGTTACATTTTTCCATTGTAAAAGTTGAATTTTCATCATATATAAATTCTGATACAGAATAAACACCATCTGCATTTATTTTATTTTGATATCTTTCATATGGTGTATTTATTGTTAAAGTAGTTGAAAATAATTTTTCTAAATTATCTTTTCGACCTGTATGCACCAAATAAGTATAACCTTTCGTTCTCAATACATTTAATGCTTCTTCTCCGTTCATTTTATTATTATTTTTATTATTTTTATTATTTTTATTATTTTTATTATTTTTATTTATATTATATAAGTTTTATATTTTATTATAATTTTATTCAATTTTTTATTCAAATAAAGAATAAAAATCTCTAAGAATTTTTGAACGTAAATAATCATATTCTTCAAAATTATTATTTTCTGATTCATATTTAATATCTAAAATATAACCATGATTATTATCATTGATATCAACTAAATAACCATAAAATTTTAATCCATCTTCACGTTTTGCTTTAATTTCATATGCGTTACAGTTTGATGATGATTTAAATTTACCATTTTCATCCAAAGATAAAGTATAATCAAAAGGAGTTATATCATATTCTTGAAAAGATTGAAAACCTTCTGAATTATATAACGTGACAATATTTAAAATACAATTTTTTACATCTTCTAATGAAGATAATTTAAAAACTTTACCAAAAAATTGTTTATTGATACAAACAGTTGTCATTTTCTTTAATTTTTAATATTTATATAATTTTGTTATAATTAAATTTATTTATTTCATATTTTTATTTTTTTACGTTTAAATTATATATTTGTATATTTTTTTATTATTATAATATAAGTATAAATATAATAATGTCTTATTATTGTAATTCTTATTTAAATTGTAAGAAAAATTGTAGTTGTTGTCATCATCAAAAACATCATCATCATCACCATCATCGCAATTGTTCTTGTACAGGTCCTACTGGTCAAAATGGTTCTGATGGTCCAACTGGTCCAACAGGTTACAATGGTTCTGATGGCCCAACAGGACCATATGGTAATTCAACATTTAGTTGGAAATTAGATTATGGTGATGTAACTTTTAATAATTCTTCATCTATAACATTTAATAATTCATCTGGAAGAGTATTATCGAATGAATCTTTTAATAAAAATAATAATGGTTTATATTTTCAATTTAAATCATCTGATTTAGGAATTCCACAAGGGAGTGGTGTACTATATGCTAAATTTGGTTTGTCACAAGATGGTGTTAGTCCTAGTTATTATTTTCAAGTTCAAACACTTGGAACAGGAAGTTCTTATTTCATAAATTTTATAGTTCCTGATATTGGTGTTGTAGCAAGTTCAGGATATTATAAAGATGATATATTTTCAATGTATAGTGATGGTTCAAAAATTTATGCTTATAAAAATGGTGAATTAATGCCAGGTAGTCAAAATCCGGCACCTCTTCAAGATACAAATCCCGAATATTTATATATTAATTTATCAAAATCTTTAAATGTTACTTTCAATGAAATATTTTTTTATCCAACTGGTGCTCAAGGTGCTCAAGGACCTACTGGTCCTAAAGGTATTTCAAATATACCAGATGGAACAAATTATTCAGATTATTTATTTTGGGATGGTACTGATTATGCAGTTGGAAAAGAAACTGTTCATTTAGGTTCTTCTGCAGGAGAATTTAATCAAAAGGTGACAGCAATAGCGATTGGTTTTATTGCAGGAAGTAATAATCAGGGATATAATTCTATAGCTATTGGTCAACAAGCAGGTCAGGTTAATCAAAGTGATTATGCAATTTCTATTGGAAGAGATGCAGGTCTTAATGACCAAAACTCTAATGCTATTGCAATTGGTCAAAATGCCGGGCGTTCTATACAATCATCAAATGCTATAGCAATTGGAGAAAAATCTGGTTTAAATAATCAGGGTATTAATAGTATTGCTATAGGAGAGAATGCTGGAAGTTCAAATCAAGGGAATTATGCTATAGCTATTGGAACAAATAGTGGAAATTCTAGTCAACCAGAAGGATCAATTATTTTAAATACAGACTCTTTCGGTCTAAATGCAACAAATCAAGGTTTTTATGTAAAACCAGTTCGTGCTTTAAGTGATGTTTTTTTAAATCCATTAGGTCTAAATAATGATAACGAAATAATTGTAAATGAAGGTTCATTAGGAATAAATGTAAATTTAAATGTGAATAATAATATTACTGTAAATAATGATGTAATAGCAAATCAAAAATTAATTTGTCCTAATATTTCAGGTATTATTACTATAGCAAATACTGGGGGCTTGGCAACATCAACTATATTTAATGCTAATGTTATACCAACATCACTTATTTTTTTAACACAAAGAACAGAAAAAGGAAATTATACTGATTATTGGGTTGCTAATGTATCTAATGGTCAATTTGATATAATTAGTTATGCAATTTCAAAAGGTGGAGAATTAACATTTAATTATTTAATATTAAATTAATTTTTATTATTAATCTTTATTTGATATATTTAAATTTATAAAAGAATAATAACCATCTGGACCATTATTTTGGAACAGTGGTGCATCACATTTCCATCCTAAACTTTCTATTATCGGTAAAGATTCACTTGTTTTTAATGCACCTTGATTATATTCAACTTGTTGTAATTTAATTATCATTCTTTCAGCATATTTTATTATTTCTAAACCACCTTTAATTATATCAATTTCAGAACCTTGTACATCAATTTTTATAAAATCAGGTAAAGGGAAACCTTTATCTTTTACAATTGTATCTATTTTTTTTGTTATTAATTCTAAATATTTATCTTCTGGAAAATATTTTCCGTTATCATATCCTATTTCTCTATAATATGAATTTCCACTCGGTAAATAATCATTTTGATAAAATCTTACTATTTTATCATCCTCATTGCTCAATACTCCTACATTATAATCATATCCTCCTTCTTTATATAAAAATTCTGCTGGTGCAAATGCATCAAATAATATATATTTTGCATTAGGCCATAATGTTTTTGCAAATCTTGTCCAATGTGACACACAAGAACCAATATCATAAATAACTTTAGGTTCAAAACCTGAATTTTTAAGATGAATTAAATAATTTTTATGACTAATATGAATACAATCATAATTCGAAATATGTCTTAAATGATTTTGTAAGTGATTTTGATATTCTAAATTTTCTGAATTAATTGTATTAAATAATTTTTTAGATATAATTTTTTTACAGAATTTATCTTTTAATTTTAATCCTTTTTCTATATAATTTCTCCTTAATTCTTTGTCATTTTCTAATAAATCTATTTTTTCTTTGTATTTTTCAATAAGTGGATATCCAAACATTGGGACTGGATATTGTCTCCTCTCTTCTAAATCTTCTTCGCTTAATATCCCATTTGTATCTATATAACATATAGCATCTCCAAATAATTCTTCATATATCTTCATTTTAGGACATATTACTATAACACCATGAAGTAAAGCTTCTAATATAACATATCCAAATGTATCATAATGAACTCTAAAATTATCAAAATTAATTAATGGATAAACAAAATAACGAGAATTTGAAAGAATGTGGTAAATATGATATTTTGAACTATTCTTCCCTTTAATAATATTATCTTTCTCTATCATTCTTGAATAATTTTCATCATGATATGAATTTGTGTTTAAAATATATTTTATATTCTTCTGTTCATAATTATTTAATATTTCTAATAACATTTTATATCCTCTTTCAATACATGGAAAATATACAAAACTCATTGGTGTTGTTTTATTTACTTTATTATCAATATCAATACTTAATATATCTTCTGTATCAATACTATTATTTAAAATAATCTGTTTGTATTCATTCAAAAAAGGATTTAATCTGGTTATATTTCTTAATGTATGTTCACTAGGAGCAAGAATATTAACTTTATTTTTATCAATACCATCTAATAAATATTTAAATTGCATATAAACAATTATACAATGTAAAATAATATATATCTTTTTAAATGATTTAATTTTATCTAATATTTTCAAATCTAATAAACTATTCGTCATTATTATATAATCACAACTTTGCTCTACAAAATTATTATAATTTATATATTTTACACCTTTATATTCTAATTCTTCTATCATATTTAAATATGATACTACTTGAACTTCATTTCCTAATTCAACAAAACCTTCAGCTAAATTTATAATAGATGTATGAGTACCAGATACACCTTTAATATATCTACCATTATAACCATTCCAATTACGAATATTATCAAAAGCTTCAACAAAAATAAATTTCATTTTATAATAATTATTAATATTAATATTTAATAAAAAATATTTTAAAAAATTATATCGCATATTTATTATTATTTTATTATTTTATTTTTTTATTTTTTATAAAGTAGGAAAAGAATAATAATATTTATCAAAAATATTCATATAAATCTATAACTAAATCACGAGGTATATTATATATACTCATATTTTGAATATATGCTTCCATTAATTTTTCTTTTAAATTAATTTTTATTTTTAATTTTTTCTCTTCTTTAACATATATTCTACTTAAAGTTTTATTATTTTTAATGTTTAACAAATATATATTATTTAATAAAAAATCATTTGAAATAATATGATATTTATTATCTTCTTTAAACATATATTTATATTTTAATACTTCCAAAAATATATTTAATATTATATTATTATTATTTTCTCCTAAAATATATTTTTCTCTATATTTGTTTATGTAAAATTGAATTATTTTTATTCTAATATATAAACAATCCTCATATTCATATTCAGGTGGATTTACAATTAAATCTTCAATAAAATTTTTAAGTACAATTGTATCATATTCATTAAATAATAAATTTAAAATTTTATTTTCTTCTTCAATATTTAATTCTGATTCTTTAAATCTTTTAAAACTATTCATTAAATTTTTTATCGTATAAGTTAAATTATTTTTACAATTATTGAATTTTATCAAACTTTTATTTTTACTATTAATATTATTATCTAATTCAGTATAATATTGTATAATCTTTATATCAATAATCTTTTTTATCATATCAAAATCTTTTTTTTTTAACATAATATCTAAAATATCTGTAAAATAAGTTAATTTATTTGATACATTAAATTTATCATCTTTCTTGGCGCTTTGCGTAGAAAAATGTGTCCGTGAGACGTCAAAAACTGGTTTTATTAATAAATGTCTTTCTTCATTTGTAAAACTTGTATCTTTATATATTTGATATATAAATTCAAATACTGCATTAAATTCAAATCTATTCGCTCTTACATTAAATTCATGTTTTACTTCTTCATCTTCTATCATCATTTTAAAAATATTATAGTTTTTATATTTAAATGTTAAACCGATTAAAGGTAAAGTTGAATTTTTAAATAAACTTAATTCATCATATTCACAAATAACTTCAAAACATTCATTTTTAACTTCTTTTGATGATTGTGAATAAACAAATCTAAAAAAATTATATTCTTTACTACCTTCCTCCAAATTTTTATTTAATAATAATCTCAATATGTTTATCTTTTTAATTTTATTCAAAATTTTGATTTCTATTTGAGACACATTTATATCATTTCCTCTACTTTTCTGATTAAAATAATACCATTCAGCTAATTCATATAAATTGTTATTTATCATTACTTCATATAAATTATTTGTTAATCCAACAAATCTATTAAATGGAAATCTAAAATCTCTTCTTTTAACACGTGATTCCAAATTTATCAATAATATTATATGTTCTTCATTTAACTCTTGTCTAACCATTCTTCTTTGAATTTTTGGTTGAACATTTCTTCTCCAAACTCCATCATCTGCTGATACATTTGTTGGAGTTTTTGAGGTATCGCCAATCTTTCGGTTATTAAACATCTTAATAAATTGTTAAAAGTATAGAATTTGTATTATTTTTTAGAAAAATTAATCAATTTTTTATTATTAATTAAACGTAAAAAAAGAACTTAAAGAAATATGTATAAAATAATATAGACATAAAAATGGCTACAGAAGAAGAATATCTTGAATTAATCAAAACTACATCCAAACGTCTACAATTAGATGTTTCTGATGAACATTTCGATAATAATAAAAGTTATTATTGGAATAATAGAGGTCAATTAAAGACTGTTATTGAAAAAGGTCTTCCCGATGATAAACTTAAAGTTATTTTTCAAGGACATATCAATAAACTATCCAAAGGAAATCAAGTTAAACATGAAGACAATAAAAATGATGAAATTTTAGTTTATCCTCCCGTTAAAATTATGAAGACTCCTAAATATTCAGTATATTGTTATTAATTATTAGTTTAATTTTTTTTATAATTTATTATTTTATTTAATAAAATAATTTATCATTATCAATAAGATTGATAATAGATTGTTCAAAATCATTATGAGGTCTCTCAGACCGATACAATAATTTATTTTTTTCTTTTAATTCTTCATTTTGAACTGTTAAAAGACTTTGAGAATTCAATAAAACTGCATTCATATCATTTAATATTTTATTCTCTTGCATTGAAACCATTAACATATTATTTAGTTTTTTATTCTCTTCTTCAATTAAAATTAATCGTTGTACTAATGATTCAATCAAACTCTTCTGTTGATTTATCATCAATAATTCTTGATTAACTTGATTAATTTGATTAATTTGATTAACTTGATTAACTTGATTAACTTGACAATTTTGATATTGTGAAGTGGGGGTAGTAGATCTACTCTCAAGAAAACTAGTATTACTTTGATTAATATCATTATATTGAGGTGTTTTAGGAACTTCAATAGTTAGTTGTTTATTAATTGGTTCATCAACTTTATTTTTTGAAAAAAGAACTGAAAATCTAGGAAAACCCAATAGTTTAAAATTAGTAAATGAATCATAATTTAATTCAATCATTCTAAAAAGAACTGAAAAATTTATTTGAATATTTCCTTCTCCTCTATTATGCTTAAATCCCTCTGAAATCAGTATAAAAGCAAAATCTTCTATTTTCTTTTTATCTAAACCGTTATTTTCAACATCTACAATAAAAAATAATATAAAAAGTACTATATAATTATTATATATTGTCTTTTTACTAAATTCTTCACCAATATTTATGGTGATATAATTGATAATCATATCATGTATTAAATTAATATGTCTATAATAATTATCTCTATAAACCTCGATAATTCTATCTCTAGATTCATCTTCTCTATAATATACATCTCTAATACCTTTCAATAAAGCTTTGTATGAACGACTAAATATATGTTCATTGCGTTTAGTTATTGATTCCATTTTTTATGATATTTACTTTTACGTCTATATCTATTTTATTAGAATTATATTCTAAATTAATTATTATTATGTTTAAAAATAAGGTTTTTAGTTATTATTTTTCATTTTTTTAAATTATTGTGATTTAATATTATTTAAACGTAAATAATATAAAAAATGAAAATAAATAATTTATAATTTATTATATATTATAATCAATAAATATTAAATGTATAAAAATGAATAAAGATTATGAATATGAATTCATTAATGAAAATAAATTAAATAATTTAAAAAAGATTTATACTAATGATTTTTCAGTAGAATCAAATATATCTTCAGAAAAGATTAATAGTACTTCATATGAAGTATTCGAGTTGTTTTTAGATAGTAAATATATTAGAAGAAATGAAGTATCTAATAATGAATATACTTCAAAATTTAACTCTACTGAAAAAAATAATATTTTAAATATGATACAAAGAATGAGACGTGATTTAAATACCATAGATGAAGATTGGGCTTTTCCTAAAATTGTTAATACTGCTACAATGTGTTTAAAAAATGAAATTAGTAAAATTAAAAAAATTATTAATAGTAAATATCCAAATATTATATTTTATTTAAAAAATAAAGATGTTATTTTATTAAGTTATATTAAACTACCAAAAGAAATTATTGAACATATTAATGATTATATTAATTGTTATTATTCTGAATAGTTATTATTTAAAATATTTTTAGAAAAATAAAATCTTATTATAATTAAAATAAAAATAAATGAAATTTACTAAAATAAAATCAAATGTTTTTATTGATGTTTTAATTTATAAAATATTAGAAAATAATGATTATGATTGGAATGATTTAAGACGAAGAATCATTAAACTAAAAAAAATAGAATATATTAATAATAATGATAATATTAATAATAATAAACAACAACTTTTAAATAAGAGTTATAAAGAAAGTGAAAAAGAACGGAAAATGGATGTTAAAAAAAATAATCAGGATTATTATAGATATATTTTTTTTGATAATAATGTTCCCGAATCTTTCTGGAATACTTATAATAAAAATTTTGTTAATAATTTAAGTATTGGTGTTTTATTTGAAGATAAAGAAATAGTATTAAATCAAAATATTAAAAAATTAGATTTACATCATATTCATACATTAAAAAATATTAAATTAATTAATAATAATAATATTTTTAAATTAAAAGAATTGAATTTAGCATTATCAAATATGTTTAATGATAATATGAATAATTTATATGTTGAAAATTTAAAAATAATATTAGATATTAATAATTATTTTGCATTATATAAAAATTTTGATGAAAATTTAAATTTATTATCAAATCATAAATATAAAAATATATATAAAGACGATACATTTTGTTCTGTATTATATAAAAAACATTTTCCTATATTTGTTAAAAATTTAATATTAGATAATTCAGGTGCTTTTAATGATTGTTTAAATATTTATTATTTACCTAAAAATCTCAATCGATTAATTATTTTAAATATATCTTCTTTTTATTATAAAGGTATAGAAATTAATCCTAAAAATATTAAAAAATACTTTTATTGGATTCCTTATATCGAATGGAATTTTTACTCAAATAATTTAATTTGGTTTAATAATAAAAAATATGATATAAGTTCTTTAGTTAATAAATCGAGTGATATCATGTTATGTAAAGATAATAAATGGTCTTTATGGTTATGGTTAATGCAAAATTCACAATTATTTTTAGAAGAAGAGTTTTGTAAAATACCTTTTAAAAAAGAATTAATGAAAAAAATATATGGTCCTGATAATTTACATAAATGTTTAAATAAATATCCTGAATTAGAAGTCTGTGATGTTTTGGATTTATATGGATTATCTTAATTTTTTTATAATTTTTTGATAAAAATATTTTATCTCTTCATACCATGCTTTAAAAGCATAGCTTGATATACTTCTTTTGCAGACAATTTTTTCTTTTTTTCATCTGGTTTTGGTGATGAAGGTGATAATTCTCTTTTTTCTCTAATATTATTTCCTCTTGTGTTATTTTCTTCAACACTTTGCTCTAAAAGAGCTTTGGACCCCTTTGGGGTCTGTGTATTTGGAGTCTTATTGACCCTATTTTCATAAAAAGGTTTTTTATACAAATTATCAAAGAAATCCTCATCATCACTATCATCTAACATTCTATTCTGTTTTTGTTGAATTCTTAAATTTTCAAAATGCGATTTTAACATAAGTATCTCTTTTTTGATTGAAAAAACAATTGATTCTCTAATTTTAGTTTTCCAATCATCCATACATGTATTTCTAACTACTTCATGTCCCATTTTGTACTTTGTTATCTTCATACCATTCTTTTTAATACAGGTATGAAAAGTATCTGTAAAACATTCTACATGTTTTCCATAATAAAATGGGTCTTTTTTAGTATTTGCAGAATAATATGGTGAAAAATCAATAATTTTCATTAATAAAAACATATGTTTAATATCAATGATTTTTAACACTTCCATTTTCATTTGATAAGTCACTTCTCTGTGATATGTACCCTTTGTTTTGTGAATAACATTTTTTAACATTATTTCTTCGATACAGACATCTCCAACATTGACAATTTCAATGGGACTTAATGCTTTTTTAATAGTATAATCCATTTTTTGTATACAATACAGTATATTGATATTATTTTATATTATAATAAATACTCTTTTTATGTATTTTTTTTCACTTTTTTTGAGTTTGATTTACGTTATTTTAATTTTAATTTACGTTTGAATTAAATTTAAAAAAAAATCTAAAAAATATTATAAAATAATAATAATATTTTTTTATTAAATATAAAATGAGTGAAATTCAAAAATATTTATATGAATGTGTAAGATGTCAGAAAAAATATGTTAATAAAATTGATATTGAAAGACATTTAAACATAAAAAATAAATGTAGACCAATAAAAAAAAATTATATATTTAATAATGAACAAACATTAAAATTATCATTAATAAAACTTGAAGAAAGAGAATATTTTTTCAAAGAAAAAGAAGTAAAAGAAGATGATATTATATGTACTTATTGTTTTAATTTTTATAATACTTCAAAATTATTAATAGCACATAAAAATATTTGTAAATTAAAAAATTGTCATGAAGAATATAAAAAAATGTTTGATACTTTAAAAGATATTAATGAAGATAGAGTTAATATTATTAAAGCAAATGAAATAAAAAATATTAATGAAGATTTTGATATATCACATTTTACTGATTTAGAAAGATATTCTGTTTTAAATGAACCTTCTCCAATAAATGTAATTAAATATATTTATAATAATAATAAAAATATTAATTTTTTAAATTTAAATGACAAAATATCATGTGTTATTTATAATAATGAAATAAATAAAATGGATAATGATTTAATATATCAAATTTTAATAGATAAAATAAAAAAAGTTGTTGATGATTCTTTTAAAGAATTATCAAATAGTAAAAAAATAAATTATAATTCTATAAAACACCATGAAGAATTAATAGATGTAATTTATAAATTCAATCATAAAGAAGATTTATTTAATTCAATTAAAAATATTCACAAAAAAATACAAATTGAAAAATTATTTATTTTTAGTAACAAAGAAAATGTTCAATTTGAAAATATTGATAAATTAAAAATTTTCTGTTTAAATGAAAAAATTAATTTTATTGAAAAAGTTGATAATTATGAAATTAATTTAGTTAAAAAAACACAAAATGGAAAATATCTTATTTTTAAAAGAAATGAGAAAAATGGAGAATTATTTTTATCAGAATACTTTAAAAATGAAGATGAATTTAAAAATAATCAATATAATGAATTATCTTCTTTATGGAAACCAGTGACATTAAGTGATTGTAAAAAATTTTGTTAAAATTTATTTTAATTCATCATCATCAAATTTTTTATTATTTATTTATATTTTATTTATATAAATATACTTTTAATTATTAGATAATAATAATTAATGAGTAAACTTAAAAAAAATAAAAAAACAAATAAAAGTTTGTATGAACAATTATTTTATGATACAATTAAAATTTATCCTTCTTTCGGTATTTATCTTGGTTTAATTGAAAATCAAAAACATATAGAGAATCCTTATTCAAAAATATCTGAAAATAAAATGAAAAAATTAATCAATAAATACAAAAAAAAATATAATAAATATAAAAAAAATAATAAATCACTAAAAGAAATTAATCAATATGATGATATATATATTGACGATAAAATTTTAGAATGGTCATTCGATAATTATAAATTAGCGGAGCGCCATAAAAAATTTAATTTTGATTATATGCCTGTATCAAGTTATCACAATGAAATTATTGATTTTACTATTAGAAATACATCTTTTTATCCTTTAAAAACAAAAAAAGATTTAGTTTATTTAATTAGTCGTTTTCATGATTATTATGATATTATTTTAAGTATTAAAAATGAACTTAAAAAAAACTTGAAAAAACGTATAATTATGCCTAAAATAATAGTTCAACAAACTATTAATTCACTTAAATCATTTGTAAATAGTGACGATTCTTTATATATACCTAAAATACCTCAAAATTTAATAAATAAAAATAAAAATATATACAATAAATTTATTAAATTTATGAAAACCAAATATAAAAAAAGAATTGAAGAATTAATTAAATATTTAGAAGATGTTTATTTTAAAAAAGCAAGAAATACAATTGGTTTATATGGTATACCTAATGGTAAAAATTATTATAAATTTTTAATAAAAAATAATACAACTTTAGATATATCTCCTAAAGAAATAATGAAATATGGTAAATCTGAAGTTAAAAGAATAGAAGGAGAAATGAATAAATTAAAAGTTAAATTAGGTTATCCTAAAAATATGAAATTATTGGATTTTTATGAAAAAGTTAAAAATGATAAAAAATCATATTATAAAAATAGATTAATTAAAGGAAAATCTAAATCTAATGGTTCATATAGAAAGAATATAGTTAAAGGATATAAAAATCTTAAATTAAAAATTAAAAAAAATATTATTAATAAACAATTTATTAAAAATGTTAAAAATTATAAAATTCAACCTGTTAATAAATCTTTAGAAACTTCTTCAACCGGAGCTTTTTATATCAGTCCTTCTTATTTTTCTATTGGTAAATCTCGTCCCGGTGTTTTTTATATTAATTTAAGGTCTGTTAAAGAAAATCCTAAATACTCCATGTTAGCTCTTTCTTTACATGAAGGAAAACCTGGACATCATTATCACCATCAATATATGGTTGATAATAAAGTCCCAGTTCATCGTGCTTTTGGTGTAGATAATACTGGATTAGTTGAAGGTTGGGGATTATATTGTGAATCTCTTGGAAATTATACTGATTCTGAATTATTTGGAAGATATACTTATGAATTAATGAGGTCAGTGCGTTTAGTAGTAGATACGGGGATACATTATTTTGGATGGAGTTATAACAAAGCATTAAATTATATGATTAAACATATACCAATGGAAAAAAGTGAATTAGAATCCGAATTAATTCGTTATATATGTATACCTGGTCAAGCCGTTTGTTATAAATTAGGTGAAAGAGAGATATTTAGGTTAAGAAAGATATTTGAAGAAAAACATGGAACATCATTAGAAAAAAGAAAAATTTTTCATAAATTAATGATGGAAGATGGTATTTTACCTTTTTCATTATTAGAAGAAAAAATTATCAATTATAATTTAAATAATTAAAAAAAAAAAAACTTGATTATTTAATTAATTTAAATAATTAAAAAACTTGATTAATTTTCTGTAAAAAAATATTTTTTCATAAATTCTATATAACTTAATATACGTTATATAGTATAATCAACTAAAATGGACATTGAAGAGCTTCAACGTCACCCTAAATATCATGAACTTTCAGCTGCATTTGGTAAAATGCCTGGTGTACGTGAAGAAAGTATTATTTTAACTTTTGATATGATTTGGAGATTTAATCCTCAATTGGTCGATGATTTGATTGAAATTGGTCGGAGTATGGCAGAAAATGTCGTATCAATGACTTTTTTAACTAGAATCCCTGATGGTATTTGGAATGGTTATGGAATTAATAGTACACATGGTGTCACTCTTGACTGTCTTTATCCTCTAGGATTTAATGTTGGACGGTATGTTAGCACATTAAATCATTATACAGGTAAGAATTATGATATTTTTCAAGAGGAGATTAGAGAGAAGAAAATCGTAGATTTTGAATTGAGAAATAAAGGTATGATGCTTATGAATAGTGGAACAATTTATGTTCTTGAATTCAGTGAAGATAATCGTATTATCAAGCGTGATTTAACGACATATTTTCAAGATGGTTATTCACATGATATTATTAGTCAAAAAGGTGAATATTATGCTACTTTAGCTCAAACCAGACTTAATTAATATTATTAAAATTATAAAAAAAATTGATATAATATCTATTTAGAATATATTTATTAATATAAATAATAAATTAAAATTCTTTAATAATAAGAACGTGAAAATGAGTGCTTTAGAACAAATTGATTGTGCCTATTGTTTGTGTGGAATTGAAGAAGGTTCTAAATCAATTAAAAATTGTACTATGTGTAGAGGTGTTTTTCATCTAGGATGTCATTGTGCTTTTATTGAACATAATAGAAATCCTGCTGAAATCAAGTGTCCTTTGTGCAGGGTTAGAATGTGTGCTAAATATGATTATCAAGATTTAAAAATGCTTAAATTTAATGAATATTTAGAAAATTCAACTAAAAAATATGATATAATTAAAAATATTATTAATTAAATTTAAGATACTTATAAAAAATATTATAAAATATATAAAAATAAAATAAAAAAAGTGTATAATATAAATGTTAAATTATATATATGGTTTATTTTTTAGAAATTATGGTATAGATAATAAAGTATATCCTTTATCTAATGAAACTTTATCTGATTCTAAAGATATTGAAATAGATTATAATATTATTTTTTTAAATTTATGCAAAAAAGAAGAATATAATATTGATTTTGATTTTAATGATTTATTAGAAAATAAAAATGATTATAATATTGATATTTATATTAAAGATGAATATGGTAATAATCCATTAATGATATCATGTATAACTTATGATATTGATAAAATAGAAAAATTATTAGATAAATATATTCAAGAAGGAAGAGGAGAAGATATATTTTCAGTGAATCATCAATCCTTTAATATTTTATCATTATTATTAGACCATCAAAATTTAGCAGAATTATTAAAAAATACGGATTATATAAATTTAGAAAATAATTTAAAAAAATTAAATATACAATACAAAGATAATGTACCAAATAATAGAACAATAAATAATTTTAATTATAGAAGTATAGTATATAATTTTAATAAAGAAAGATTTAAAAATATAGTAAATAAAATATTTAATTTAGATTCTTTTGAATTATATTGTAATCATAGAGATTGTCATGGTAAAAATATTTATAATTATTTATTAAAATCAGGTTTTAATAATATTGATAATTATTTTTATAATTTAATAAATAGATTCGGATATAATATTGATTTTTATGATAAAAATGATTTTTACAATAAATATAATGAAATAGATTTTAATTATTATAATGAAATAAATATATTAAATAATTTAATAGATTTAGGATATATTGAATTAGTATTAAATTTATTAAATAATGATTTTGAAAAATGTTTTTATAATAAAAATATTGATGGATTAAAAATATTAATAAATTTAATAAAAAATATTGATTATAATAAAATTTTGTGGAATGGAATGAAATATTATGAAATAGGATTATATTTATTCAAAAAATTTAATTATAATTTAAATGATTTATTTAATTATAATGAATTTGATATATCAAAAAATAAAAAATCCAAAAATAAACTTTTAATTTATAATTTAATTCAGTTTATAACGAATGATACAATTTATAATGATTTTTTACTATATATTTTAGAATTAAAAGATATTGAAAAATATATACATTATATTAATAAAAATGTCGATGGTTATTATTCTACACTAAAAAACAATATTATAAAAAAATATGAATATTTATCAATATATAAATTAGATGATTATGATAATTATAATTTAATTAGTAAATTATTATTTTCAAATAATGATAAAATTTTAATAAAATTATTAAATATTTATTTTATTAATAATTCTTTGTTTAATTTACAAGATTCTGCTATTAATTTATTTATATTATCAGTTATTTTAAATAAAGAAGAAATAACATTAAAATTATTTGATAAATATATTTATTTAAAAAATTTGTTATTATTTGATTCATCTAATGAAGAAATAGAAAATGAATTTATAAAAAATATAATAATAGAAAATGAAAATATAAATTCTGAAAATAAAAATGAATTTATAAAATTAAAATATAAAAATTTTATGTATAAAATAAATAATGTTTTAAGTAAAAAATTAGAATTAAAAGATAATCTTTTATATCTAGCTTGTTATAATAGTATGGAAGATTTTGCAATAAAAATAATAAAATTATATCCTCAAACTATATTTTTTGAAAAAGAAGTATTGAAAAATTCTAAAGATGAAAAAGAAATAAAAAATAAAAATGCAAAAAAATATAAAATAAATGAGAATATATTCAGAATTAGTTGTAAAAATAATTTAATTAATTTAATGATTGAAATTATAAATATTATGACAAATGAAGAATTTATTAAATATCAAACAAAAATATTTGAACATATTAATTTATTAACTAGAAGTAATCGATTTATACTTATTGAAAAAATCAATAATAAAATAATTAATTATTTTTCTATTATTGATTTACCAAAAGAAATTTTATATGATATGAAAGATTATTTTTATTCTTATTCATCATTCAATAATCAATAATCAAGAAATTAATCTATTGTTATTTTTTTTTTATAATTTTTAATTAATATCAAAATTATTAATTAGCATTTTAATAATTTAAATAAAATAATTCAATATATTGAGGTATTTTATTATTAAACTTATTAAAATATTGGTAAAATATTTGTTTATTTATCATTTTATTAAATTTAATTGAATCTATCATTATATAATTGAAAGATTCATATTCTAATTCAATACAATTATTAATTAAATATTCAATTAATTCTTCATTAAAAAAATTAAATATACTAATATGATGATTTTTAAAAAGATTATTTATACAATTTTTTATTATATTCACATCAACTTTCTTGTAATGAATTAAAATTGATAAAGCTGTTAATAAAACATCTTTTTTTGAATTGAATAATTTAATATTATATTCTCTTGTTTTTTCTTCTAATTTTAAATTATTAGCATAAAAATTATGGACTTGTAACTCTATTAAAAATGTATTAATTAGATTCATCAAACCATCAATTGTTGAATTTTCAAGAATTTTGTTTGATATTGATTCTGAAAAATCTAGATACCTATATTTATCAAAATATATTTGATAATAACTCAAAGGATTTTTACATTGAGGTAAAACATTTTCAATTATTCTATATCTTAATAGATTATGATTAGCAATATGTAATATAAATTCATTATATTCTTCATCTTTCATAATATCAGGAAATAATCTTAAAATATCTTTAATATTTTTAAATTTTAAAAATATACTATCTTTAAATTGTTGTGTATTTTCTAGATTATTATCATGTAATAATTTTAAAAAACTACTTGATAAATCTGCATGAATCATTTTAATTAAATGATTATTATTTTTATTTTCTTTTCTATCATACTTAAAAAATAAAGGATATTTTTCAATTAAATTTTTCCAATTATCTAAATTTTGGAAATATACTAAAAAACCATAATATGGTAAAGAATTTTGTTTTCTTAAAATATTTGTATTTTGTAATACTTGACAGTACAATAAAACATTAATATTATTTATCATATTTATATTTTTTAAATTTTCTGTATAAAATAAATCTAATATGTTTGGTTTAGTTGTATTATATAAATAAATTAAATTCATATAAAATGAATTATTTGTATATTCATTATATAAACCAATATATGAAGAATAATAATTAATATATTCTTTTGTATATCTATAATTATTTTCTTCTAATTCATCAAATAATTCTTTTTTAAATCCATTATTATCAAAAAAATCTCTGTATTTATCAAAGAATTCTTTTGAAGATTTTTCATATTGTATTTTTTGTTTTTCATCTGTTAAAATATAATTATCTAAATATTTTAATGTATATTCGAAATATTCATAAAATCTCTCTTCTTGTCGATTCTTAATATATTTTTCTAATAATTCTTTAATCAACCATTCATAATAAAAATTAAAATTTTTATTTAATCTACAAAATTCTAATAATTCATTCAAATAATCCATATTTAAATTATCTAAATTTTCAATATGTTCTTCTTTGTAATCTATTGTATATTTAAAAATATTATTATTGTCATTTTCTTCAATTATTTTATCTATTTTTTTAAATTCTTCATAATCTAATATCTTTAAATATTTACCTATTATTAATCTCTCTTTTTCATTAATATTTATATCATCATCTCCCATTTTTTGGTTTTAACTTTTAAGTTTTGTTTTCTTTAAGTACTATTTATTTTACAAATTATTATTTATTTAATCAATTTTTATTTTATTTTACGTTTAATTCAATTTAAAGAAAATAACCTTAAAAAGGAGTAAAAAAGTGATAAAAATGGAGATTCAAATGATAATTAGTAAAGATAAATTTAATGAATATTATAATAAAAAATATGGAAATAATATCATTGAAATAGAAGGAGAAGAAGAGATGAATTTTGTATTAAAAATTAAAAGAATAGAAAATGAGATAATGGATTTTATGAAAAAGATAAAAGAAGTATGTATAAATGAGAATAAATGGGAAATGGATAATGAAAAGAAAGAGATAATATATAAATATGATATTAAAACGACATTTAACAATCCATTAAATACAATAACAGATTTAAATAGAAATTATAGTAATTTTAAAATAGTATTAAATATGAGTAAAACATAAAAATATTAGTTTTTTATATTAGAATTGAATTAATTTAATATATGAATCATGATAGATTATATAATAATATCTTTATTTTTACTTACAAATTTAATACTTTCTGATAAAATGATAAAAGCTAGTTATGATGATTTGAAACCACTAGATTAAAAAATAATTTAGAAATAGATAATAATAACGTAAATTAAAAATTTAAAAAAATGAATAAAATAATTATAAATATATAAAAAAATAATAAATTTTAACAAGAGATTAAAGTTTTTTAGTGAATAATAAAGTAAAAATGACTGATAATACACTATCAACGAAACAGTTAATAGAGATTAAAAAAATATTAGCGAATGAGAAAGATGTAGAAAATATTAATAAAATCTATAATTTTATTAAAAAAGTTGTTAAATTTGGTGAAAGTGATGATGAGGTAATTGAAATTGAATGTAATGTTAATGTAGAAGAATATAATTTAAATGATGGATTAAAAGTCTTAGATACTATATTAAGAACTGTTAAAAGAGATGATGAAGTTGGTATTCAAAAATTATCGGAAGAGTTTTTTGAAGAATGCAAAGGTAGTAATACACTTTTTAGTAAAAATACAATGAAAAATCTTAAAAAAATAGAGTATAATATAGTAGACGAAGACGGAGATACAGGTTTTATGATATTAATTAAAAATAATAGTACATCTAAAATAAAACAAATAACAGAAATTGATACAATTATAGATTTTGGATTTAATGTTGTTAATCATGAAGGTTTAACACCTTTATATTTAGCATTAAAAAAAAATAATATTGATGCGATTGATTGTATGTTTTATTTTAAAGATGAAGAGATATTATTAGACCGTATTTTACCGGATGGTGATAATATATTATTTAAAGCATGTAGTAAATTTATTGAAAATACAAGAAATAAAAAAATATGTGAAAAGATATTTGATAGAGTTTTTTCCAGTGATAAATGTGATTTAATAATTAATCATATTAATAATACTTCAAATATGACTATAATGCATTGTTTAATTAAAAATGATAAAGAAGAATTAGCTTTAAAAGTCTTAGAAAAAGGATTTAATCAATTTAAAGTTTGTGAAAACGTCAATAAAGTGACAGTATTTAATTATGCTTGTTGTAAGAATATGAAAAAATTAGCATTTACAATGATAGATAAATATCCTCATTTAATTGATTTTAAAATATGTGACAGAAATAATACATCACCTTTGATTTGGTGTTGTCATAATGAAATGTTTGATACTGCTCAAAAAATTATTGATTTAGATATTGAACAAATCAATACTATTGATGATGAAAATAATACACCTTTGCTTTATACTGTACAAGCTGAAAATGAAGAATTTGCTTTAAAACTATTAGATTTTGATAGAAATATCAATGTTCAAAATCAAGATAAAACTAATTCTTTAATGTATGCTTTGCATGCTAATATGATTAATTTTGTCAATAAAATCACTGAAAGAGATGATTTAACGTATGATTCTGTAAATGAAGATGGATTAACAGCTTTATATATAGCTTCAATGTATTCTATTGAAGATATATGTTTAAAGATTTTAAATAAATCACCTAAACAAGCTTCTGTTTTTAGTAAAAACAATTATACACCTTTAATGGGAGCTTGTAGAAATGGTTATGAAAATTATGCACTAAAATTATTAAATTTAGGAGTATCAAATCCTCATTTAATTGATAATAGTGGTGACCAAGCATTGTTATATGCATGTGAGAATAATATGGAGGATGTAGCTATTAAAATATTAGAAGATAAAAGAGTTGAATTTTGGAAAAAAGATTCAAAAAAGAAAAAGGTATATGATTATATATTTAGTCAAAATTTAGAAAATGTTGTAATTAAAATAATTGAAATTATTGATATTAAATATTTGATAAAAGATATGAACGAATTTAAAAAATATATTAATAAATCTAATACTAAATTTAGAACAAAATATCTTAATTTAATAGCCAAACGATTATCTAATAATTATATGATGAACTTTTCCATTGATATTTTACGTAAAACTATTGATTATTTTTAAATTTTTAAATTTTAAATATAAATCAAATTAAACGTAAATATTTATTTATAAAAAAAATGAAAAAAATATGTATAATAATACCGAAATATATAATATTAGATAAATATAATACAGTTTTTAGTATTAAATAAAAAAAATTAATTTATATGATATTGATATTAATGTTGAATTAATATCATTCTATAAAATTCAATAATGAACACCAGTATTTTTTTCGTTGAAAACGAACATTTTATTAATGAAAAACAGAAATTATCATTAATATCAGCAAGAAATAATGATATAGATTTATTTACTAATTTATTAAATTCAAAAGAATTAGACCCATATGTAATAGATGCAATTGGTAATAATGTTCTAATGTATTTAGTTATGAATCATCAAGAAGAATTAGCTATACAAATTTTAGAAGAATATCCTAATATTAACTATAAGTTAGTAAATAAATTAGGAAATACAATAATGATGATAGCAAGTTTTAATAATATGGAACGATTTGCAATTAAACTATACAATAAATTGAAAATATATTCACAAAGTGAAATTGAAAATTATTTAAATTTGAAAAACAGATATGGAAACACAGTCTTAATATATGCAATAAACAAAAAGATGAATTTATTGGTTAATCTAATAATTAGAAACAATAAAATCACAGAATTTAGTTTTAATAGAATGAATTTATCTATTTTTGAATTGTTAATAAATTTTAATAATTATCAATATTTTAATAAACTATTTGAAGACTTAAAAAATTGTGAAGAATTTAAAAGATATTTATTAATACCAAGAAAAGAGTATAATAATGATATTTTATTTGTAAAATTAGTTGAATTAAGATATGAGGAATTAGCAATTAAATTAATAGATATAAATCCTCAAATAGTATCTTATGTATCAAATAATTTTAATAAAAATACATCTATGATTTTATTAGCATCATATTGTAGATGTGAAAAAGTAATTAAAAAAATCATAGATATTGGTATAAAAAATAGATTAGAGATTAATATAAATTTAGAAGATGGTATTAATCATTTTCCATTAGTTGTAATATTAAAAAATAATTTATTGAATTGTGTTGAACAAGTTTTAAATTATGAATCATTTGATTTAAGTAAAATAATGAATATTGAACCAGTTAAATTTTTTATTAAAAAAGATATTTTATTTGAAATAAAAGATAAAGTGATAAAAAGTGAAGGATTTAAAAATTTTGTTTTAAATAAAATTAGAAATAATGATTTAGAAGATTTTATATCTAATGATTTAATTGATATTTATACCAATTGTTCTATTAAAAGTTTTGAGATTTTTTATGAATTTTTTTGTGATTTAAAAGATAAATTAGGTTTTTGTACTTATCATAAAGTTAAAGAAATCTTTTTAACATCTTCTTTAACATTAGCTTCAAGATATGGATTTATTGATTTAATTTTTGGAATATTTATTGGTAAATATAAAGTTTTTGAAGAAGATGATTGTTCAAAAAATTATAGTTGTTATTTAAATTTAGAACCATACAAGAAAAGAAACATTATGATGGATTTAAGAAGTAAAAGAATATTAAGAGAAAAATTAATGGAACATTATTCTTTTTTAGATATCGAAAAATATCTTATCTTAGAAATGATGGATTATTTATTTATCACTTAAAAAAACTATCTAATAAACAGAAATTTTATTAGAATTTATAAAAAAAAAATGAAAAATAACATATAAACTATTAATAAATTTAAACTTAATAATAATTTAAGTTTGTTTATTAACTTATTAAGTATATATAACGTAAATGATAGTAAAGAAAAAAATAATAAGTAAAACTTTTTTAAGGAAGTGTTTAACATTATCATATATAAAAGAATTATATGATGGTAAAAACACTATTTTACAATTATTATTGGAGAATAATTTTATGAAAGAATTAGAAAATATATTAAAAAATAAAAGATTATCAAAAAGATTGTTAGAAAATGTTAATGATAAAAAAGAGATACTGATATTTTCTTTAATAGATAAAAAAGATAATGATTTAGTTTATCATTATTCAGATATTTTAACATATGAATATCATTTAAATCTAAATATTTGCAATAAAAATGGTGAAAATATCATTATGTATATGTTAAAAAATAAATTATATTTATCACTTGATGTAATAAAAAATAATAAAAATTCAATTAATTTTAAAAAATTGAATAAGAATGGTGAAGATTATATGATGTTATTAATAAAAAATTGTAAAATGTCTAATTTTAAATCAATCGATAATTATTGTGAGAGAAAAAATGAAGGAGAAGAATCTACTTCAACAAATTTATTAAAGTATGATTATATCTTAAAAGATTATGCATATTATATGAATAGAGAAGAGAATATTATTGAATTTTTTATGATGATTAAAGAAGAATCAATTGAATTTAATTTATTTAGAAAAAATATTTTTGGTAAAAATACTTTGTATTATATTATTGAAAATGAGTTGTTTGAAACATTAAATTATTTATTAAACGATAATTATTTTATAGATTTATCTATAAATAAAGAATTATATTTTGAAGAAAACATTATGAATTCTTCTATTATTGAATTATTATTGATAAATAAAAGAGAAAAATTTTTAATTAAATATTTTAAAATTAACCCTGATATGATTAATCGTCAAATTAAAAATCAAACATTATTATTTTTAAGTTCAAAATATAATTTAAGTAATTTAATAAAAATCATTGTTCATTCAGAATATTCAAAAGAAATGATTAATAATTTATCAATAGAAAATAATTATTTTAATTATCTTAAAGATTTAACAATTGACGAAGATTTTTTGAATGCTATTGAAATTATATTTGATAAATTAGATAGAATGAATCAAAAATATTTATTTGAAATAAACAGAATTTATGTACAAAACAATGTTAATAATACTATTCGAAATGACCTATTTTTTAATATAAATTTTAAATTAGATTTTTTAAAAAATAATATTTGTGAAGAATTATACATTAAAATAATGTTTAATAGTGATAAATCTTTAATTAAAATTATTAAAAATATTTTTAAAAATAATTTTGCTAATATACCTATAGAAAATCAAAAATATATATTAAATAAATTATTCACTGATTTAACAAATTATCGATATGAAGATTCTTTATTAATTTTAATAAATAATTATTATTATTTGATAAAACCTACATTAAATAATATTATCTTAAAAGCGGTTGAATACAATTTACATAGATTCATAACTTATATTTTTGAATTTAGATTAAATGAAGTTAATTATCAAATTTTCAATGAATATTTAAAAAAGACTGGAAATTTATTTTTAAAAAAAAAATTATCTGAATATTTAGTTAATAAATATAGTTTTTTAAAATTAGGTGATAAACTTACCAAAGAATTAGTTGATACTACTTTATTTTCTAATGTTTAATCGTATTATTAATTTTATAATAATTTTAAAATAATTTAATCTTAAATATTATATACGTAATTAAATTTAGATGAAAGTTTATAAAAAAAAATGAAATTAATAATATCTAAATGTACAATAATTTATTAATATTAAATATTTTTTTGATTATTAAATCAAATCCGTAAATTCAAAATGAGTTTAAAAGAAGCAGTAAATCCTACTAAAAGAAGTAGAATAAGTAGAAGAAACAATACTTTAGCACTTAATAATAATAGAGAAGAAGAAAAAGAAGAAGAAGAAATGTTTAAAACACATAAAAAATTTAAAGAGATTGAATATATAGAAGATTTTTATTTTGAAAATAATAATAATATAACTATGAAAAATAATAGTAATTTAAAATTAAATATTTATACAAAAAATAATTTTAATTATATATTAGAATATGAAGAATATAATACATTAGATAAATTATTTTCTGAGAATACATTTGATATTTTAGAAAAATATCCAGATGTTAAATCATATAAAAATTTATTATTGTTAGCTTTTAAATATAATAGATTAGATGTTATAGCTCATATTCAATCAATAAATAAATTTATTATTGATTCTATTAATTTTAAAAACGAAACATTATTGTATATATCTGTTTTTAATAATAATTTAGAACTTCAAAATTTACTTTTTAATAATTATTATAGATTAAATCATAAAATATTAGAAAAACATTTGAGATTTGTATCTTCATTTTTATCTTCTTCTATTAATGTAATAACTTTAGGATGTAAAATTAATAATATTATTTTATTAAAAAGATTATTTGGTGAAAATTTAGATTTATTTTTTCCAAAATTTAATATTGAAGTTGATTTTAATCCTTTATTGTATTATGATAATGATAATAATAATATTTTATATTATGCTGCTATAAATCCTTTACTACATAATATTTGTTTAAGAGTTATATCAGAAAAAGTATTATTAGATAATGTATTTAATATTAATGTAAAAAATAATGATGCTGAAAACTATTTAACAATTATTTTTGGAAGAGGTTATGTAAAATTAATTAATAATTTATTTGATAATTATTCTTTATTTATTGAAAAACCAGATTTAAATACAACAAATAAGGATGGAGATACTTTACTAATCTTATTATTAAAAAATAAATTAGTTAATGAAGCTTTAAGATTATTAGATTTTGATGATATCGATATTAATATTATTAATAATGATGGTAAAGATGCTTTATTTTATTCAAAATTATATTTTCTTAATAATGTTAGTTCTATTTTACAAACTATTATTGATAGAGAAAAAGATAATAATAAAGATTTAGAAGAAACATTAAAAGATGAATCTGAATATTATCATGTTCATAAAGATTTAATTAAAGATAAAAAACCATCAAAAAAGAATAATAAAAAAAGATTAGCTTCTGAAATGGATGATAATGATAATGAAGATTAATTAGTGTTTATGCTATTAACTTCAACGTCTAAATTTATAATATAAAAAATTAAAGTCTAATTTTTTTATAAAAATATATTTAATAATACTTAAAAAAAAATTAATAATTAAATAAAACTTTAATTATATCAATCTAAAATAAAAAATGATAGAAACGGTAGATGATTTTTTAGAAAAGAGTAAAATAGATGATATTTATGTGTTAGAATATGATAATGAATATGAAATAATAAAAAAAGGAATATATAGATTAAAAAATGAGAATATATGGAGATTATTTGATAGAAAATTTAAATTCAAAACTTTATTTAAATTTGATGTTAAACCAAAAGAAAAAAAAATAAATAATAAAGCATTTTATCAAAGTTTGATATCTGATAAATATTTACCTAAATTATATGAGTTAAGCAGAGATTGGGAAATATTAAAGTTGAACAAAAAATTTAATGAAAATAATAATTATTATACAGAACAAGATTATTATATAATGGATAAAAAAAATAGAAAAATATTTAAATTAGACCCATCTTTCCATATCATATATGATAATTATAGGTATTCATTTTATGGTAGTTTAAATAATATTGAGATAGAAGATTTAAAAATTAAATATGAAATAGTATATAAATTTATAAAAAGTTATATTAAAAAAGATTTATTGTATAAATTAAATCAAATGAGAAAAATAAGATACAAAGATGATTATAATGAGGAACCAATAGTAATTAAAGATTATAAAATATGTGACGAATATAATTATAATTATTTTTTACCAATATATTATGGTTTATTGAATAGTTTAGAAAAAAAAGAGATTAATATAATAAATCCAAATAAAATAAAACACGAATTATCAGATATAGATGTTGAAATGATTTTTTTTAATATTAATGGTGAAGGGACGAATGAAGATAATGAAAATTATCAATTAATTATTGATGAAGTTAAAAAAAGGTCTAATAAAAAAATAAAATTAATATTATATTTACATAAATTTAATTATATGAAAAATAGTAATAACATTAAAGAGATATTATATGGAGAAAGTAATAATGATATCAATAATAAAAATATAATAATAAGGAATAAAATATTAGAAAATTATAACTTAGATTATTTATGTTCTTTATTAGATGATAAAGATAATGATTTATATAAAAAATGTTTAAAATTTTATCCGAGTGTAAAACATACATTTAATAGTACTTATAAAAATATTGAATTATTTAGAATATTTTTTGGAAGTAACTTTGTATTAAATAGTGACAATAGTACATTAATGGATATGAGTTTATATGAGGATAATTTAGATGGAGAAAATAATATTGATGGTACATTATTGATTGATGTATAACAAAAGAACTTAAAATATTTTTAATATTTATATTTTAGTAATAATTTAAAATATTTAAAACTTAAAAATAAAATGGAATATATATCAAAAAATTATAATAAATTTTTTTATTGTTGTGTTTATACCGGTACATTAATTGGATTTATTGATGGTATATTAGAATTTAATTTAAATAAAAAAAATCCTTATTATAATATATTTAATAATATAATAAATGGAACATTTGATGGATTTTTAACAGGATTAATTTGGCCTGTTGGTGTACCAATGTATTTATTAACATTTTTTGATTATTTGATAAAAAATAAAAAAAATTTATAGTAAATAAATAATTTTAGATGAATAAGAATATGAAATAAAAATTCAATTAAAATTTTTAATCAAATATTGTTGATTAAAAATTCAATTAAAATTTTTAATCAAATATTGTCCAATTAGGTAAAAATTTATCCATATCATTTTTAGTTATTATTCTTTCACATCTAATTTTTCTTAATTTTTTAAGTATATCTTCATCTATATTTTTCATATTATTTGAAAGTATAGTAAAATCTGCTTTTTTTCTATATTCAAATTCATTTTTTTTACTTTGTAAAGGACTAACATAATAATATGCTAAACTTTGTCTAACTTTATCTTTAGGTGCATCTTTACAAATTGGAGTGACACCATGCCATGAAATATCATTTGTTTTAAATAAAATAGCTGTATTAAAATTTGACATTGATTTTTTTACATTTTTTAATTCATTATCCCATAATTCAGTAGAACCACCCCATGAATTATCCCAATCTTTTGATAAATAATATATAATATTTAATCTTCTCTCTTTTCCTGTTATTGGATGTTTTTCATAATCTAAATGTGTACCTAATCTTCCTAAATAAGGATAAGCATGTAATCCAGCTCCATGTAAATATTCATCATAAGTTAAATCTGGTATTTTACAAATTTTTGATATAATATCAATTATTTGATTAGAAGATAATAAATAAAAAAATATTTTTAAATCTTCTGGTAATTCATCAATTTTATCAAACGCATATTTTACTTCAAATGGATTTTCATATTTATACCAATTATCATAATTTTTAGGAAATAAAGAATTTATTTTTTGTGCATATTCTTCATTTAAAAAATTAGGAATTATTAAGTGTTCAAAAGGTTCAGCATTATTAAATTGATTAGAAAGTTCTTCAATATTATTTATCCAACTTCCAAAATATTTTAATGAATCTTCTAAATTTATTTTTTCTAAATATTCTTTATTTAATTTTATTGTATTTTCTTTTAATGTCATTAAATTTACATATATATATATGGTGACATTTAAATTATAAAAAATAAATTAATTTTTAATTAAAAAATTAAAATTAAAAATAAAATTTAAATTATAAATACATTGTTTAATTTTATTTAAAAAAATATTGTTTAATAATAATTATATATATTATAAATATATATTGAAAAATGGATTATTCAATATATTTAGATGAAGAACAAAAAGAACGCAAAGAAAAGAATAAAGATATAAAATATGTATGTCTTGAATTAATTTTTTTTGATAAAAAATCAATTGATGATAATGAATTATCAGATGATGATGACATTGGTGACAAAGATGACGTCTTACGGACACATCTTTCTGCTCCTTTGGGAGCCAAGAAAGATGATAATAGAGAAGAGAATAAAGATGATTTAGAAAACAATTATGAGTTTATATTTATAATAAAGATGTATAATGATAAAATTGAAAAACATCAAAATTCTGGAAAAACATTAAAAAATGATATTATTAATTTTTTACATAAAATAAAAAAAAATAAAAAAGCACGTTTAGAAGATGAATATATTTTACACAAAAATCACTATTCATCTTCAATAAGATATGAAAAAAATAAATTAATTTTTACACATATATCACCTTTTCATGAATTTTTTTCTAAAGTTGATATTCAAGATTATAAAAAAGAATTAATTAAAGTTTTTGAAGAATTTATTGAAAGTTCTAATTTTTTCTTTTGATTATTTTTAATATTTTTTTATATTTTATATTTTTATATATTTTATTATAATTATGTAATTATAATTAGAAGATAATTTATGATAATTAATATGACTATAAATATTATATTGATATTTAGGAAATATTATAATTTAATATTAATCATATTTTTAATTATATTATTTATTTTTATGATATTATTATCTGTTTATTATTATTTTCAAAAAACCAAAAAAACAAAAGTTATTAATATAAAAGAAATTAATAAAAAGATAGAAAAAAAGAAAGAAATATTTTATATTTTAGACCATAATAATAACTATTATTATTTATCAGATAATTTTTATATTTATTATTTAAATAATCTTAAAAAAAATGATATTTTCCAAAAATACAATAAATTAGTTAAAAATAATATTATTAAATTATATTTATATGGTAAAAACCATGATATTTTTTATGATTTTGAATTATTAGAATAAAAATTTGATTAAAATAACATAAAAATCTATTTTTTTAATATAATTATCAATATAATAAGTTGTTGATACTTAATAATTTAATTTTAACGTAAAATGAGTTTAATTGAAAGTAAAGGTAGAGATAGAGAATCTTATTCTCCTAATCCTATTTATGACAATTCAATGAGTTATTGGCAACCACACAAAGCTATACCTATTATGAAAGAGAACGTAATAACACGTAAACACAGAGATTATTTTTATGAAATGATTTATAGACATAATGAAAATAAATCAATATCTTCTGATATTAGTTTGACTTCAAATAACTATTCTGAATTTTTACAGAATGTTATTATTAGAGCTATCTGGATGATTTGTAATAATATTGGTATAAATTCATATATTGATATTAGATTTGATAGAATGAATATACAACAATCTTTTTATACATTAATTTTTGATTTTTGTAAAAAAAAGAATATAAGAGATTTAAATCAATTTTATGATTATGATTTTTTCATTTTCCAGAACTATGGTTTTAATATTTATTCATATAAATTAAATGAAGATTTAGTTCAATATTTTGAAGAAATTTATGATAATCCTCATTATAGAATTTTTATTAACCATTTTAATATTTTTATTAACCATAATTTAGTTAATTAATTTTTAAGATTGTTAAGATTGTATACGTTTTCCCGCTCACAGAGCCAGAGAAAACGATTATCACTCAGCTCCCAGAGGGAGCCAGGAGTGATTGTCATCTTGTAGAATTTTATAATTAAATAGATATTATAATTTATTTTTTAAAATATTAGTTATAATTTAATGTAATTTATAATATATTAATTATATATTTTTATACAATATAAAAAAATGCCTAAAATGGAATATTTTAAATTTAATTAATATTTTTATAGTAACGTAAAAAATAAAAATAAAAACTGAAATTTATATTATTATAAATAAAATATAATAAATAATAATAATAAAAAAACTTTTAATAATAAAGTACTAAAATACTGAAAAATGAATTTTGAAGATACATTTGATAGATATCATATGAAATTTTTATATGATACAAATTCATCAAATATATATTCATCTGATTTTCATAAATATTGGAAAATTTATCAAAAATATATAAATTATTTGATTAATAAAGATTTGAAAAAAAGATATAAAAAAATATATGCTGATTTTTTAATTAATCCATATGAATTATCAGAAATATCAAATATTTTAGAGAATAGAAATGAATTAAAAAAATCAGAAGTGGATGAAGATGAATACTTTTCTCCAAGAATTGATAAATCAATTCAGGAAAACCGATTATCATTCAACGAAAAGAATGATGAATACTTTGAAATTTTAAATCATATTGAATTATCTATGAAAATGTTAATTCGATTATTAATTAAAAATAATGATGATTTATTATATAAACATATTAAAACAAACTTTAAAAAATTATTAACTTACGAAAGAATTCATTTATCTATTGATAAAAAATTAATTTGTAAAATTGATAGATATAATATTAATGACTTTCCTAAAGTATTTATTGATGATTTAGGTATAGCTTTTGATAATCATAATGAATCTCTTATTCAATATATTATATATAATTATATTAATAATACGATTGTACCTTTCTTATCTAGAACTTTATATACCGTTGACGAAATATTAACAACTTATACTGAAAATGGTGTAATTTATTGTAAAAAAGAACAAAAAATGGTTGTTGGTATGGTAATGGAAAATATTGATGGATTAGAATTTAAAAAGATATTATATAGGACGAAAAATCCAGATACAATTTTAAATATATTAATGAAGATAATATATACAATTGAATATTTGCAAAATAAATTAGATTTTTTGCATAATGATTTAAAACCAGATAATATTATTTTGGACAAAAATGGAAATATTAAAATTATTGATTTTGGATTATCATATATTAAGTTCAAACAAAATCATGTTTTTCCAAATACATTATTTGATTTAGAATTAGATAAAAATATTAATGGAAGAGGAGATTATGTGTTTGATTTTATTCATTTTATGAATAATGAATATAAATTTTCAAGTGATTTGATGTATTTATTTTTAAATATGATGTATTCATTAAATAGAGAGAATCCTTTATATAATGTATTTGAAGAACACTTTTTTGATTTTAATGGTATTAAAATAAATCGAGTGATGAAAGAAATGGGTTTTAATTATACTGAGTTTATTTTATCTAAAGAACCTGAATTATTTAATTTACATTTTCCTAATATAGATTTAAATGAATTTTACAACCGATTCAATACTTTTAATTTAAAAAATACTCTGAAATATATATCTAATTTAATTTTAGTTTAATTTTTAGTGTTATTTAAAATATTTTTTATAATATTATTTATAAAAATATACAATTTATAAATGTTTGTTTGTTAAAATTAAAATAAATAAAAATGGAAAATACTAATTATGATTTAGAATCTGATTTAGATTCTGAAAAAATAAATAAAATTCTCGAAATTTTAATTAAAGAACCAGATTATTCTAAAAGTATTGAAGAAATAACTAATGAACTTAATGAATCACTTTTACTTTTACAAAAATTAATATTAAATAACAATAATTATAACAATAACAATAACAATAACAATAACAATAATAATAATTATAATAAAGATTCTAATTAAGAAGTATAAAATTCATAATTAGAATCATTAATTTTCAAATAAATAGATTTTTTACTTCTTAATTCATGAACAAAATTCATGAATAAATCTTCAGGGAATAACTGTAAATTAATATATCCCATAATATTAAAATCATCATTATATCTTTTACATTTAATGTATGATTGTTCTGGTGAAGAATCATTAATTTTCCAAATCAATTCACCATAATATAAATATTTTTTAATTATATCACTCCAAAAAATCAAATCTTCTTCATCTAATTCTTCTTTTAGTAAATCATATTTACCGATTCTCGTTGTAAAAAATGGTCCTTTTTCTGATAATTTAATAACAGGTAAAAATAAGTCCAAAGGTGAACCTTGTGATGAAAAAGGTATTTTCAAACTGGACATTTTATCACTTATTATGATATATTATTATTTTATATTAAATATTTATACTATAGATATAAAAATAATCATTTTTTATTTGTTATTATTTATTATTTATTATTTGTTATTTTTTAATAAATAAACATAATTTGATAATAAACGTAAATAATGATATTTTTTACTAATGAATATTTTATTTTCAAAATGATTATCTTTTAAATATTCAATTAATTTTTTATATTTTTTCATGTAAATTGAATAATCATTAATATCACCCCAATAAAATTTATATAAATCATGTATAAAAGGAATTTTTATATTAATAATTGATTCATTTGATTGATAATTAGAATATGAAATATTTAATTGATTAAATGAATAATTATTTATAACACATATAACAAAAGTTAAATAAAAATTTAAATCTTGATTCAATTTTAATTGATATTCTTTTGATAATTCTTGTATTTTATATATCCAATGTTTATTATTAAAATAATTATAAAAATATTCAAAAGATTCATCAAAAGAACGATAATTTATATTTGATGATTGATTATTATTAATAGTTTGATTGATATTTGTTTTATTAATTAAATCATTAAATTTACTAGGATTAATATTAATTGAAATATAATGTTTAATATCAATAACTTGATTATTTGTAAATAACCAATTTAAATTCTCTAAAAATTCTTTATTGATATAAATGTTATCGATAAATTCATCTGAAATATTATTAATATATATATCTTTATCAAAAATAAATAATAATTTTAAATCTTTTATAATACTATATAAATCAGATATTGTAAAATATTTATGAATTTTATTATTATATTCTAAATTATTAGAAGCTTTAGTATCTTTGTTATTATTTAAAAAATTATGAAAAGGATTTATTTTATTAACTAAAAACTCTCTAAAATCTACTAAATATTCTGAATTTTTAGATTCTATAAATTCAAAATTATAAAGATGAAAAACATAATTTAATTTTTCAGTAAATTCGTCTATTGTACATAATGAAATTGGTAACCTTTTATATTTTTTACATATAAAATATATATCATCTAAAGAATTATTAAACAACCAATAAATAAATTCTCGTGTAGGATAGTAATGAATATTTATTTTTATATAATTTTCAATAAAATCAATAAAAAAATCAATATTTAAAGTGTGATTTGAAGATAATTTATATATAAAATCTTCAAATTCTTTATTATTTAAATAAAATAAACATTGATAAATAATGTCATTTGAATATCTTAAATAGTATTTTTTATTTGTTATATTTTTCATTTATTTTAATTTTATTATTTATACTTTAATATTATTTTGAACGTATAAATAAATTTTATTTTACGTATATATGTTAAAATTTATTTAAACTATTTAACCATTTAAAAAAATGAAAAATAATTAATAAAAAGAATAATTTTAATAGATATTATCAATACAAAATATTGATAAAATTGATATTATCTAAAAAATGGAATTAGTTGAAGATAATTCACCCAAACAACATCAAAGTAGTAATAATACTATTTATACAAAAGAAACTTTAGAAAGAGAATTAGTACTAGCAAGTCTTGTTAAAAAGTATCCATTAATGGAATTTGAGAGATATAGTATTAATGATGAAATTTTATTAAATTTTAAAATACCACATTGGAAGAATACAAATTCTTTTTTAATGTTTTTATTTAAAAGTACATTTGTTTTAGCTTCATTAAAGACTGATTTACCGAATGTTAAAGTATCATGTAGAACAGTATTTGATGATAAATCAAATTTTAAGAAAAAGAAAGAAGAGTTATATGAATTTGTATATGATGCAGATAATTTTGTCTCTAAATATGATTTAATGTTGACTGTATCAAAGAAATTATCAGAGGAATTTGATAGTAGTAAATTAGGAATTCAATGTTTTTTTGATTATGTTGATAGAAGAAGTAATTTTTTATTATTCGGGGAAGTTAAAGGTATTGGTCGTTTTCACTATAATTTAGTTGATAACAATCATTTAATGTTTGCTTCAGAAACTGGATTTAATAAAAAGATATTTAATATTAATGGAGAAAAAGAGGATGAATTTTTATGGAATTCTAATGGAAAATTTGATTATACATTATGTACTGTATATGAATTCGGCGAAAGTTATGAAAGAATATTTAACATAATTCGCAATTCTATTTATCATTCATTAGAATATTCTGAATAAATCAAATTTTTAAATTATAAATTATATTATATATTATTAGTAAATATGAGTAATAATAGACCAATTGGACAAATAAGACCAATAAATTATAGAAATATAGGAAAACCACAAGTATTAACTTTAGCTAATTTGGAAAGAAACCAAAGAAACCAAAGAAATAGAAAATCTTCAAATAATAATAATAATAATAATTTTAATAATGTACCTTTACCAGAATTAACAGAATCAGATTTAAATACACAAATATTTAATACTATTTTATCAACTATTTTTGTTAGACAAGGAAGTCAAATTAATCAATTATCAATTGAGAAACAAAAAGAAATAAATGAAAGTTTTCTAGAACCTGTAAATGGATGTTTGTTAGATGAAAATCAATTTTTTAATAATGCAAAAGAAACAAAAATGCATAAAATACATTGTTCTCTAATATTAAGAGATGAAATTTTAGGTTCTAATATAAATGAAGTTAATAAAAGTAAAATAATATCAAAAGGATATCATGGTGCAATAATACAAAATAATGAAAACCCTCAATTAATAAATAAAGTTGAATCATTGAGATTATTATATAACAATAATAATTTTAATAGTGAAGAAGGAAGAGAAAAAATAATACAAAGAATGAATTTTATAAGTAATATGAATTTAAATAAAATGCAAAAACTTGGATTTTTAACTAGAATAGAAGATAATAGATTAATATTCGATTATTTAACTGAATATATACTTTATTATTTTGTTAATAGTATTATACCAAATAATACAATAAGACCATATTCATTTACTATTTTTAAAAATAATATAAAAATAAAAATGGAAAAAATAAATGGATATACTTTTGAAAAAATATTTATTAATAAAGAATCGAATAATGAAGAATTAAATAGAATTAGAGAATTTTCTAAAAATAACATAAATTTTAATCAAATTATAAAAAAAATATTTGAAAAAATAAAAATTTTACAAGAAACATTAAATTTTGTTCATAATGATTTTTCATATGTTAATGCAATGATATCAAAAGATAATTTTGAAGATTTAGATTCTTCTATTAAAATTATTGATTTAGGTGAATCTTCTATTATTTTACCTTTTAATTATAATGGTAGAGATATAAAAAAAAGAATATCTACTTATGGAGATAATAAAAGAAAATATAATGCTTATAATGCAACAATACCTTTATATAATAAATATGGTTGGAAATTAATAGATTCTATAAAATTTATAAGTAACTTTATATTAAGTTATAATGAAAATAAAATATCTGAAAATTATAAAAATATAATTATAGAAAAATTTGGTATAATAAATGATTATTATAATAGATATAATTATATTCTTAGTTTAATTAAAGCTTCAATAGATAATCGAAAAATTAGAACTGGAAAAATAAAATTAATAAATTGTAAAGATGATTTAAATATTAAAAATTATTTATTAAGTTTTATTTTACCTTACAATAAAAAAATAAGAAATTATATATTATTTGCTGAACCATTTAGTTTAGTGATACCAGAAAATGCTAGAAATTTTAACATTAGAATAAATTCACAAAGAGGTATTAATATTGATGTAAATACAAAAGATGAAGCTTTGAATTTTATTGAAAATTTTGATAATTTTGTTATTAATCGAACATCTGATTATGATAGATTTTCACAAAGATTTACTCCTGAAAATATTATTAGATTATTTTCATAAGAATTATTTTTTATAGTTTTTTTTAAGTACAATTTAAATTATGAATAAAATAATTTATTTTTATTTTCAATAATTCAATTTAAAAAAATAATTATAAAAAATATAATAGATTTAACAAATTTAATAAATTTAAATTTAAAAAATAAAAACAAAAAGATGGAATTATCATTAATAATTAAAAATTCATCATATGTGACATTATGTTTGTTTGCTGTTTATAGTTATTATAATAATATAATAAGTGAAAAATTATTTTATACTTTATCGATATATACATTTTTAGATACAGTATTATATAAGAATAAGATGGATATATTAATACATCATTATTTATTGTTATTATTAACATATTTTCATTATAATTATGGAACGAAGATAGATATTGAGATGTATCATAAAATGAAATTGATATGTTTATCATTTGAAGTGAGTAGTATATTTTTAGGATTAATGCCATTTATGAAGAAAATGAATAATAATATACAAATGATAAATTATTTAATGTTCTTTGGTTCATTTTTTTATTATAGAATATATAAGTTTTCGGAAGATTTTGTATATGATTTTGAAAAACATATGATATTAAATGAATTTAGGAAAGAAGAAGGTATGAATCCATATTTAATGTTTTATATTATATTTATGGGATTTTATTTTTTGAATATGTTTTGGTTTATATTTATATGTAAAAAGATGGTAAAAAAAATAATGAAAATAAAAGATGAATAAACAGATTAATAAAATAATGCAAATTTTTTTTAGTATAATTTATTATGTAAAATTATATATTTATAAAATATAGATAATAATAATAAGTTATGAATAATAAAATATTTTCAAAAAAATATTTTACGGATAAAAGAAATTTAGATAATATTATAAAAATAAAACCAATGTTTACTAGTAATATTAATAATATAATTGATATAAATATTATAGATAATAATAATAATAATAAAAATAATAATAAATTAATAGATAAAATAGCAGATTTTTTAACAGATGAATATCAATTAATAACATTATCAAAAATTAATTTTTTAATAAATAAAAACAAATCTAAAAAAGGTGGTTTTAAAAATTCAAATGATAAAAAAGAATTAAATTTAAATATATTAATCGAAAATTTAAAACAAAAAATTATACCAGTACCGAATGATATAACATTTAATGATTATATTTATCAATTTTATCAATATTATAATTTATTTGATATTTTTGAAAATAAAAAAAGTGTTTTATTGATAAAACCGATATCTAAACTAAACGTATTCAATAAAAATGTATACTTGTATAATACTTTAGAAGAATATTTAAAAAATAAAGGTAAAAATGTATTAACAATGTTTAATAATTATCAAAATATAAATTTTAAAAATAATGAAACAAAGAACTTTGATAAATTAAATTATAAAATCATAAATAATACATTAGAAAAAAGGGAATCAAAGACAAAAAAGAATAAATATGAATTAATATATATAAAATTCTTTGATATCTCATTGACGGTAAAAGATTTGAATAATAAAAAGAAAGAATTAATAAATTTGAATTATTTAATAGAAAATTTGGATATTGGATTAAATAGAATAGAGAAAGGAGGAGATTTATTAATAGAATTAAGTTTTTTACCAAAAACAAAAGTATTTATTCAATTATTATATTATATATTAACATTTTTTGATTCAATTGAATTTATAAAAGATGAATTATATAAAAATGATATAAATATGGGTATTTTTTTATTTAAAAATTATAATAATAATTTTGGTTCAAATATCGAAGATGAATGGTTAATAAATTTAAAAAAATCAGAATATTTAAAATCTTTATATAATAAAGACGATTATTCAAAAGTAGATAAAAATTTTAAAATATATATTAAAAATTTATATAAAGATTTAGAAAATATGAATAAAAAACATGAAGAAGAAAAAGTATTTTTTATAAAAGAATTAAAACGTTCTACTTCATCTTGGTCTAGATTTTTAACAAATCATATCATAAAAAATTGTATTGATTGGTGTAAAAAAAATAATATTCAAATAAATTCAATGTATAATAATTTTGAAGATAATTTACCTAATAATTTAAAATTTTCATTATTCCCAAAAGAAAAAGGTGTAAATTTAAATAAAATTCAATTAACTTATGAATCTACTTTTAGTGTGACAAGACCGAAAGAATCAGATAGAATATCAAGAATTATTAAAACATTTTATCCTAAAGCTAAAACAATTATTGATTGTACAGCAAATATTGGAGGAAATACAATAGATTTTGCAAAACATTTTAAAAATGTTATATCAATTGAAATTGATCCAAAAACAAATGAAGCATTAAAAAATAATGTAAAATTATATGGAAGAGATAATGTAAAAATAATATTAGGAGATTATACAGAATTAAAAAATAAATTGAAAGGAGATGTTTATTTTTTTGATCCACCATGGGGAGGTATATTTTATAGAATGCATAATAATTTAGATATGTATTTATCGGATATAAATATTATCGATTTACTACCAGAAAACTTTATAATGAAAGCACCAATAAATTATAATATAGAAGGTTTAATGAAAAAGTTTGGAAATATAGTGATATATTATATAACTAATTTTATATTAATAGTTAATATGACGGAAAAAATGAAAATAGAGGATACAACAGAAATAATTGAATTGTTAGAAGATTATAAACCATTGTCTGATAATCAAATAGCTGAATATGAAGATAAACAATATGAAGGTTTATATGATTTTTTTAACACTATAATAAATATTAATAAATAATAAATAATAAAATTATTATATTTTTAATTATTAGATAACTATCTATTGAATAATGTTTTCACAAAGAAAAAGAATAAATCTTAAAAATATATTTAAAAAATCTGAAGTTGAAGAGGAACAAATACCTAAAATAAATTCTGAAATTCAACCAACACCATCACCAATAAATTATAGAAATTTACCAATAAAAACTAATTCTCAAGTTCAACCAACACCAATAAATTATAGAAATTTACCAATAAAAACTAATTTTCAAGTTCAACCAATACCGATAAATTATCGAAATTTACCATTAAATTATATAACACCAAAAAAAAAATTATTAAATAAAAATATGAATTTATATTTATTAAATAATACTAAAAGTTATGTTCAAAGAATAGGCGATTGGGGTATAGATTGGAATATAGTAAAAAAAGAAATAAGAGAACCAGTTGTAGGAATATTTAGTATGTCATTTTATAGAAAAAAAGGATATAATTCATCAAGTCCTGAATTTTTAGTTTATAAAAAAGGTCTTGAAGCAAGGATAAATGAATTAATAAATTTAATTCATAATAGACATTTTAATATCGGAAAATGGAAAATAAGAATTTATTATGAACGTTCGGTAAAAGAAGATATAATAGAAATTTTAAATCTACCTATTTTAAAAGAAAAAAATAATTTATCTCTAATAGAGTTATTTGAATATTTTTTTGCACCTTTAAGTAATAATAGTTTATATCATTTTGAAAGTTTTGGTATGTTCATGAGATTGCTTCCTTTAATTAATGATGAAGAAAATAATGATGTTTTACAAGCTTTAAATACGAATAATCAAAATATTAAACATTATTTTGAAAGAGTTCTTGTTATAGATATTGATAGAACAATAAATTTTGTGAGAAAAAATATTTTAAAAAAATATTTAAATGATAGTACAATACAATTAGGTTATGATGGTAGAGAAACTTATTATTTTTTTGATCATGTAGATTGTTATGAAGAAGGAGAATCTGAATTAAATTTTTGGCCTATAATTAATTCTTTTATTTATCAATTTAATATATATTATCCTTATCGATTCTTTATAGATTTTTTTAATAAATCAATGGAATTATGGTTTATAAATAATGAAAGCGGAAGAAAAAAATATAAAGAAAAATGTTTAATGAATGTATTTGGATATGGATATGATGAATATTTTACAAATAATTTTATGTTAAGATATTATTTAGATAACAATATTAGCATAGAATTATTTTTAAGAGGTGGATATTATGGTTTAATGTATGCATTGTTAAAATTTGTTATAAATAATAGTTTAGAAAATGATGAAAATATAAAACAAATATTTACAGATATTCTACTATTATTTGGATACAAAGATAAAATAAAAAAACTATCTTGGAATACTTTAAGAAATTATGGAATAGAATTATTAACTAATGAACATGGATATATAGGTAATAATAGATATAAAAATAATAATGGTAATTATAAAAAATATTTAACTACAACAGTAAATTTGGATAAATATTATCATAATATTAGAGAATTAAAACCAACGACTCAAATACATAAAATATTGTATGAATTATTTCATGAAAATTTTTATCGTGATATTGGAGAAAATGAAAATATAACTCAAATATTTGCTTTTCCACATACAGGTATACAAAATAAATTAGAAGAATTAATTAATTATTTAGAAGAAATTCAAATAAATGTACCACAAAGAATAAAAAATAGTTTATTTATAAATAAAATGGTAAATAATAAAGATGGTATTTATTTTTTTGTTAAATCATTTGGAAGAAGAGAAATAATAATTAAAAAATTTATTTTGAATAAACAAATGGGAAAATTTAATAATACACACCAAAATTTTATTTTAAATATATAATTTTAACTATTAATATTTTTTTTTACTTGATAAATAGCAAAATTCATACCATTATTTTGAGTAATAGATTCTTTAGATTGACCATATAAAATATTTTGCTTAACATATTTAAAATTATGTTTTTTCATAACAAAATCCCATTGTACATAATTAAAATATCTCATATATTCAGGATTTTTTATATAGTCTTCAATATTTATTTTTTTTATAATAACATTATTTAAAGTATTAATAATATCACATAATAAATTATCATTTTTGTCTAAAGTCATAATAGATATTAAAAGTATAAATCCATTTGGTTTTAAAATTCTATTTAATTCCGAAACAAGTAAATCAAAATCATTTACTTTTTGTAAAAAACTATGTGCAAATAAAAAATCAAAATAATTATCTTCAAATGGTAATTTTGATATATTATTTATTTTAATAAAATTATTCAAATCTATATTTTTTTTTATAAAATTATTATTTGAAAATAATTTATATTTAGAATCATATAACCCATAAAAATTATTATTTGAAATATCTAAAATTTTAAAAATTTTATGCGAAAAATCTAAATGTTCACATCCAATATCACAAAATTTTATATTTTTTATATTAACTTGATTATTTTTATTTATGTCTTCTAATTGTCCTTTAATTTGTCTTGTTAATTGTTCTGTCATAAAATCTATAATCTTACACTGTTTTGGATTTAATTTAACAATATTTGATTTTATGTTATTAATTTTATTTGTATCTAAAATAAAATTAATAATATCAACATCTTTTATGTTTTTATTTTTATTTTTTGTTATATAAGATATAACTTTAAAAGAAAAATCAAATGATATATATTTTGTTAAAATAGCTTGAAGTTTTGCTAAATCTCCATAGTCTTTATTATTTAATGAATTTTTAACATAAGTCACAAATTGAATATTTGAATTTGGATATGGATAAATATGTTCTTTTTCTTTAAACCAAAAATTTATATTTTCTTTTACACATTTAGTAATATACCCTTTTTTTAAAAATTCTTCAAGAAAATCATAATAATTATTATTATCAACTGTTTTTTTATATGATTCTTTTAATTCTTCTGATGAATTAATAAATATGTTATTATTTTTATTATTTTTATTTTTTATAATAATTTTTGTTGGTTTTTTAATAGAAATTTTTTTTGATGTTTTTGTTATTTTCTTCATTAAATATATATATATTCTATTATCTATTCATATTTATTTTTTACGTTTAAAATATTATTTTTATTATTAATCTATTTTATATTAACGTAAATAAATAATTAATTAAAAAATGAATATTTAAAATATTAGTTTTATTGTATTATAAAAAGAATTAAGATATATTAAAAATATCAAAAATATGAAAAAAGATATTGAAAAATCCGTTCAAAAAGTCTTAATTAATAATAAAGATTTTGGTTATTTAAATTTAAAAAATAATTTTAATAATTTTCATGATAATGCAGAATATAACAAAAAAGAATTAGAAGTTTATATTCAATATTTTGATGATATTAAGAGTATTTTAGAAGAAAATAATAGAAATAATACTAATAAATTTTATGATTTTTTGTATTATTATTTAGATAATATTGATTCTAATAAAAATTTTGATTTTAATGATTTAATTGATTATTATTATGATAATGATAATAAAGAGATTATTAAAGAAAAGGTTTTAAAAATAGAAAAAGGAAAATCTTTAATTTTTATTAAAAATATTTGTGAAAATGTTTTTATTAATGATGAATTTAATGAGTATTTAAAAGAACATAAAGGTATTAATCTTATTCAATTTGTTATTAAAAAAATAGATTATATTCAAACATATTCATCATATGAAGATATGAAAGATAAGAGTTATTTAGCTAAATTTAATTTTTTGATTCGTGAAGTTATTTTATATAATGATGAATTTGTCAAATTTATTGAACCAGAATATACTAATTATGCTGGAAATAATATTATTATGGTATCTAAAGACATTAGTTATGCTTATTATATTAAACATATTTTTAAAGATTCAGAGAATGTATTATTTAATAAATTATTTAGAGATGTTAATAATGAAGGTAATAACTTTTTAATGTTAACTAATAATATTTATGATAATTTAGTTCTATATTTTTCAGATATTAATCATCAAAATAATGATGGTAAAAATATATTTATGATAAATGCAGAAAAAGCTTTAAAACATACATATAGAAGAAATTTAATTAGTATTCTTGATAAATTTGAAGAGAATGAAATAGATTTTACTCAAATTGATTTTGAAGGAAATACATTATTAATGATAGCTGCTAAAAAATATTTGAATCATTTTATGGCTCATTTATTGGAAAGAAACGAAGATTTAAATTTAAACCAAAAAAATATTGATGGATATTCTGTATTTGATATTTTATATAGTACGAGTAATGAAATAATATTGAAAAAAATATTTATTAGTTCTCATTCTAAAATAGATAATATTGATTTAGAAAAAAATAAACATATTATTAAAAATATAGCTATAAAATATGATAATATTGGTAAATTTTTATATAATAATTATTATGATGTAATTTTTGATAAAGTATCAGTATATGATTTAAAAGATATGTTTAAATATAAAAATTATACATTAATTTATTCAATCATACAATACAAAGAAGTAGATTTATTAGAAGAAGATAATAAAGGTAATACTATTTTTAATTATATTTGTTTAAAGTCTTATGAAAGAACAGTAGAACCATTATTATTTTTTATTAATAATTGTGATAATAAAGATTTTGGTATTGATATACCAAATAAAGATGGAAATTCACCTATTATTAATATTATGAATAATATGCAAGGTGAAAAGTTTTTAGCAATTAATCAATTTGTTGTGAAATACAGAAAATCAATTGATTTTAAAAGAATTAATAATAAAAATGAAAATGCATTATTATTTTTATTGAAAAATAATTGTTTAAACCAATGTTTTTCAGGAAATGGTATTTTAATTGATTTATTATTATCATATTTAGATGAAAATGATATCAATTTAAGAAATTATGATGGTGATACTGTATTTTATTTATTAAGTAAAAATACATATTCAAATTCATTAGAAATTTTAATTAAATTATTAGATAAATATCCAAATATTGAAATTAATAATAAAAAGATTGATGATATTAATAATAAAGAAATTATTAAATCACCTTTATTGAATATATTTGATAATTTATATTATTTAATTGATTTTAAACCGAATAATTCTTATTCTGTTAGTTTGAACAAAATTGAAATTAATATTAAAATAATTAATATGTTAATTGATAAAATTGAAGATAAAAATTCAAATGAATTTAATATATTTTATGAAGAAGTATCTGGTAAAATAGAAAATATTAATTCAATATTATTAACTTTAATTTATTCATTTAAGAGAATAAAAAATAAAGATACAATTAATTATGTAAATGATATTTTTGATAAATTATTTATGAAATTAGATAATCGTTTAAATAATTATATTATTGAACATGATAATTTTATTGATAATAATAATAGTTATATGAATAAAAGATATTTTAATGATATTAATATTGAAAAACCAACAATTTTATATTTAAGTATAGAATCGGGTAATATTTATTTAATAGATAAAATATTGAAAATTTATGAAGAAAATAAGGATTATTTAAATATCAAAAAAGATATTATTTTAAGTATTAGAAACTATTATACAAATAATGCATATGTTAGAATTAATTCAAATGTTTTATTATTATCAATAACTTCTAAATATTTTGATTTATTCAATAAAATTGTGAAATATTATGATTTTGATGAATTAGATAAAAATATTCAAGAATATAATAAAAATTCTAAAAGATGGGCAGGTTGTTTATCTAGATATTATGAATTAAAATTATCACATCCTGATAATAATAACAATTTTAATGATGAAGTATTTAAAGTTTATTCTCAAAAATATAGTCAAAAAATAATAAATAAATTTGAAAATTTGGATTTACCTGATTCTATTGTAGAATTATTAAGTGAATATATTATTCAAAATCCATTTAATATTTAAGTTATTAACGTAAATAAATTATAAAAAAATGAAAATTATCGTAAATAATTATGATTTTTTTATCAAATAAAAAAATGAAAATTTTTAGAACATATTATTTTAAAAATAAAATAATAATAAACGATTGAATAAGACGTAAAATGGCAAATAAAATGTATATTGAATTATTTAATTCTTTGATAAAAAAAGCAGAAAATAATAATTTATCATTAACATATTATCAAAATCTAAAAAATGTTATTGATAATATGACACCAAATGAAAGTATTTATTTAACTCAAGATTCGATTGATATAATTAATAATAGTTTAAATGTTAAAATTAAAGAATTCTCTTTAAATAATTCATTAGGAATCCCTAATGAAATTTATTTAGAATGTGAATTATTATATGATTCAATGATTGAAGAAGAACCATTTCCATTAGAACTAAAAAATAATAAATTAGATTTAGGAAATCAGAAATATGAACAAGATATTTTATATAATAAACCTAGAATGAAATTCATCAAAGATAATTTAAATTATATTGATATGTATTTTAATTCAAGAGGAACAAATTTTTTAATGTTATCATTAAAAACACGTAATAAAATTTATATTAGATATATTTTTGAAGAATTTAGTTCAGTATTTTTTGGAGATAAATATAATAATCTTTACAAGAATATGCTTAGTTTTAGTAATATGAATGGAGATAATTTTTTCATGATGTTATTAAAAGAATCATGTGTTCACAATTGGCAGCAAATGAATGATATATATAATCAAATATTTAATAAATATTTTAGTTTAATTAATTTTACACATAGAAATAATGATGGAGATAACTTTTTGACTATATATATGAAAAATCAATATGAAGCAAATAATGATTTAATAAAAGCATTTTTTGTTAATATGAATAGTGAAAATATTTTAAGTAAAATTAATAAAGATTATGGTTTTGAAAATGTAAATAATGAAGGAAATAATATTCTATATTATTTATATACCAAACAAGATTATTATTTTAATATAAATTTTAAAAAGGTATTAGAGAATCATAAATTGATTAAAAAACATATTAAAAGTGATATGATAAATAATTTAAATTTAAAAAATGAATCATTTTTAATGCATATTGTTAAATATCAAGTTAAGAATTTTACAAGATTTGTTAAAAATAATAGAATTTTACCAGAATTAATAAATATTATTAATAAATATGGTACATATTTAAATGTTTGTCAAAAAGATATTGATGGAAAAAATTTATTGTATTATTGTGTAAAAAATGATATTGATTTATTTGAAAATATCATGACTTTGATGAAAAAAGAGATGATTAAAAATGATATTAAATCTAATAATTATACAAAATTAATTTTAGAAGATTTAATTAATCAAGATAAAAATATTTTTAAAGATTATTTTAAAA
>JACCEC010097625.1_pt1 | contig 56278 bp, 52 predicted proteins | sample 7450121 | NCBI WGS metagenome assembly JACCEC01 (sample SAMN15323455, study PRJNA562643) | freshwater metagenome | isolation source: river surface water | place: USA:Blue River Watershed | collected 2017-08-18
CCTGACCTGGGATTTCCTGTTCCGCATGAAGCGCTTCTCGTCTGATGAGCAATGCATCCGCGGCGCCACGCACGTCCGCTTTGCCTCGGACGGCCGCGTGAATTTTCATCGGGACTACTGGGATGCCGCCGAAGAGCTGTATGAAAAGCTGCCGCTGCTCGGCAGCCTGATGCGTGCGCTGAAGCGCATGGCGAATCGCTGAGCCGGGCGAATCAGCGCATCGTTTATTTTTTCGCGGACCTCGATGTGCTCTTGCGCGGTGCGGCGCTGCTTTTCTTCGCTGTCGATGCGCTGCGCTTGCGGGCCGGCTTATCCGGCGCTGCCATTGCCGATCCGACGGCCCGGGTGAACTGATCCTGCACCGTATTCCACCAGGCGGCCGGATTGGCAAACTGGGCAGCAAATTCGGAAGGATCAGGCGCAGCGGCATCGGACTGCCCGGCGGGTTTCGCGAACGGCGATTCGAACGCGGGCTTGTCATCATCAGCACTCCCGCGCTTTGCGGCGTTCGCAAAACTCTCGCTCATCGATTGCAGCGCGCTCAACGTTGCGCTCTGCACTTCCAGCGTCTGTATCGTGCTGCGCAGCATGTTCATATTCATCTGCAGCCAGGACTCGACCGCTTTCAGGTCGGCGATCTGCTTGTTGATGTCATCCGGTGACATCGATGGCATGGCCATGCCCGGTATCTTCATCGCGCCCCAGAAATTGCGGACAAATTCCAGCGTATCGTTCATCGCGCCGGCGCCCGGCATGCCATTCATGCTGTCTGACATTGTTTGTCTCCCTGACCTAAACCCCTGCGATGGCGATCCGCACCGCATCCCCGCCGGACACAGAGTAGCAGATCGCTGCCACCGCCCTGCCAGAAACCGGCCGGGATCCTAGCCGGCGCAATACCGCCGGGCGCATGCATTGACGACACACTGGCCATGATGCGATCGCATACACTTACGGGATGCCCGCGCGCCGCCTTCCCTTTCCGTTATTGCCGTCAAACCGCAGGCAATGGCTGGCCGTCGGCCTGATCGCGCTGATCGTTGCGGTTCATCTGGCGCTGATCGACTGGGCGAATGACAGTCTCGCGCTGATACGCGCGCTGGACGAAGAAGACGATCCTGTGATTGTCGAACTGCATGCGCCGGCCGGCAAGGCGGCTGTTGTGCCCACACCTGCGCGTCCTGCAAAGCAGGTGCCTGAACGTGTCGCGCCGATGGTGCCGGCGATACCCGCGGCACCGCCAGCGTCTGCACCGAACCCGGCACCGGACAGTCCGGCCACGGCGGAGACCGCCACCGCCCCGGCAGAGACTCCGGCGGCTCCCTCTGCCGCAACGACTCAGCCGCAGCCACAGGAGACAGAGCCCGTAGCGAGCACGCCGAGCGCACCCGTTGTCGAATCAACTCCGCTGTTCGAGCGCGTGAGCTTCCCGCCGTCGGCAGAACTGAGCTATGACGCGCTGGCGACGCAAGGCAGCCGCCGCCTGTCGGGCAGCGGCACTATCCTCTGGCAAGCCAGCGGTACGACCTACCTGATCAAGGGTGAAGCGAGCGCGCTGCTGCTGAACCTGCTCAGCTATCAGAGCAGTGGTCAGATCGGCGGCACGGGCTTGATGCCTGAGCAATATCAGGAAAAGCGCATCGGAAAATCCGCGACGACCACGCATTTCGTTCGCGAGCGCAAAACCATCAGCTTTTCAGCATCGACCCAGCTGCACGAGATTCGCGGCGGCGAGCAGGATCGCGGCAGCGTGATCTGGCAGCTGGCCGGCCTCGCGCGCGGCGATCCGGATAAACTCGCCGCAGGACTCGGATTCGAGGCAGTCATCGCCGGTAGCAAGGCGGCTGATCGCTGGAACGTGATCGTGGTCGGCCGGGAAAGTGTCACGCTCGCCGAGGGCAGCGTGACCGGCTGGCACCTGTCGCTGGCGCCGGTGGAAAACAATTTCGATTACCAGATTGATCTCTGGCTGTCGCCCGATCGCGACTGGTATCCGGTCAGGATCAATTACTCGAACCGCAGCGGCGCGAGCTTGTCGCTGTCACTGTCACGAGTAGGCAAAAAATAAGGATATGAATGAAATACCTGCTTCCGGTCATTAAACACCTGCTGGCCATCGCCATCGTCAGCATCATCAGCGTCAACAGTACGGCCGCTGCACAGGACAAGGCCAATCCTCCGCCGCCGGCACAGCTGGAGTACACGATACGCGCCAGTATTCAGGGCCTGTCGCTGGAGGGCAGCGGCACCATACTCTGGCAACTGTCGGCGTCAAAATATCAGCTGAGCTTCGAGACAAAAACCGCACTGACCGGCAGGCTGCTCTCGGAAAAAAGCGAAGGCGCAGTGGACCGGCGCGGCTTGCAGCCGGCCAGCTTTTATTCAAAGCGTTTTCGCAAGGAAGCGGTCACTGTGAACTTTGACCGCGAGTCAGGCAGCGTCATTTTCCCGAACGATCATCCCTCGCTGAAGCTCGAAGGCGGTGAGCAGGATCGCATCAGCGTGCTGTGGCAGTTACTGTCACTGGCGCGCGCTACGCCTGCGCGCTTTGCTGTCGGAACGAACTGGAAGTTTTTCGTGATCAGCCACCGCAACGGCGAGCCATGGACTTTCACCGTGCAGGAAAAACAAAAACTGCGCACCGCGCTGGGCGATGTGGACAGCCTGCATCTGGTGTATCAGCCGCCGGAAGCCTCAGGCGCGCCTAAAGTCGATATCTGGCTCGCCCCTTCGCTGGACTGGTTTCCGGTGCGCATACGCTACTCCGAACCGAACGGCGATGCGATCGAGCAGACGATTGCCAGCGTCAGAAAGGCCTAGTCGGCAATGAGCAGCACACCACTACCTGCACCAGCCTCCGGGACTGCACTGGTCTTGTTCTCTGGCGGACAGGATTCAACGACCTGCCTTGCATGGGCGCTGTCGCATTATCAGCGCGTGGAAACGATAGGCTTCGATTACGGGCAGCGCCATGCGATTGAACTGGAGCTGCGTCCGCAGTTGCTGGCGTCAATGCGCGCTTTACGACCCGAATGGGCAGCGCGGCTGGGCGAAGACCATCTGCTTGACCTGTCGCTGCTGGGAGAAATTTCCGATACCGCGCTGACCCGCGATACCGAGATCGCGATGCAGCAGAACGGGCTGCCGAATACCTTCGTCCCCGGGCGCAATCTGCTGTTCATCACCGTCGCGGCCGCGCTCGCCTATCGTCGCGGATTGGCGTCGCTGGTCGGTGGCATGTGCGAAACCGATTACTCCGGTTATCCGGACTGTCGCAACGACACGCTGCGCGCACTGGAAAAAGTCCTGCAACTCGGAATGGAAAGCGGCATCACTTTGGCGACGCCGCTGATGTGGCTCGACAAGGCAGCGACCTGGTCACTGGCCGAATCACTGGGCGGTGACGCGCTGGTGGAACTGATACGCAGCGATACGCACACCTGTTATCTTGGCGAGCGTGGCAAGCTGCATGACTGGGGACATGGCTGCGGACACTGCCCGGCTTGCGAGTTGCGGGCGCATGGGTATGATGCATATCGGGCGCGGCGACAGTCGTCAGATCGCTGACCAAGCCCGCTTGAAGAATCCTTGCCAGAGTGACGACGGATCCCAGCCTGCGCTGGGATGACGATATAAAGCTAGGGATGACGATACAAGAGCAGAGGGTCGCTTGCGCGACATCCGCCATCACACCTCTTCCCGCGCCTCCCGGATCGGAATGCCGGCAAACTTCATCGAGTTCGCATCATTGCGGTAGACCAGCGGCTTCTCTTCTGCCGGCCGCTGCCGCCCCTGCAGCACGATCTTCTTCACCTCGTCATGGAATGCCGATTTGCCGCAGACCGGATCCGCCGCCGCCGCGTCGCCGGTCAGCGCATACGCCTGACAGCGGCAACCGCCGAAGTCCTTCTCTTTCTCCGAGCAGGAGCGGCAAGGCTCTTTCATCCACTCGAAGCCACGGAAGGCATTGAAGGCATCGCTCTTGTACCAGATGTCTTCCAGCTTCTCTTCGGTCACATTCGGGAAAGTCAGTCCCGGCAAGGTTTTCGCCGCATGACAGGGCAAGGCCGAGCCATCGGCTGCGACGGCGAGGAACACCGAGCCCCAGCCATTCATGCAGGCCTTGGGCTTGTTCTCGAAATAATCCGGCACGACAAACAGCAGGCGGATCTTGTTGCCCAGCTTCGCGCGATACTCATTGACCACGGCCTCGGCACGCTCGAGCTGCTCGCGGGTCGGCATCAGCTGATCGCGGTTCACGTGCGCCCAAGCGTAATACTGTGTATTGGCCAGCTCCAGATACTCGACGCCCATCTCGACGGCCATCTCGATGATGCGGCCGACATGATCGAGGTTGTAACGATGGAGCACCACATTGAGCACCATCGGATAGTCGTACTTCTTGATCAGCTTGGCGACGCGGTTCTTCAGGTCGAAGGTCTTGGTGCTGGAGAGGAAATCATTCATCTCCTTGGTCGAATCCTGGAAGGACAGCTGGATATGATCAAGCCCCAGCGCCTTCATCTTCGAAATGCGCTCCTCGGTCAGGCCGACGCCGGAGGTGATCAGGTTGGTGTAGTAACCTAGCTGATGCGCCTCGCCAATCAGCTCTTCCAGATCGTCGCGCACCAGCGGCTCCCCGCCGGAAAAGCCCAGCTGCGCGGCGCCCATCTTGCGCGCCTGCCGCAACACGTCTTTCCATTCGTCGGTCGAGAGTTCGCGCTTGTTCTCTGCGTAGTTCAGCGGGTTGTAGCAGAACACGCAGTGCAGCGGGCAGCGATAAGTGATCTCCGCCAGCAGCCACAGCGGCGGCGGGATTTGCGAAGGGGCTTTGATGACGTCAGACACTGATCCAGCCTCGTTCAATGGCAATTTCCAGAAATCCGGTCACGTCTTTTTCCAGACCGGTCGCATTGAAGGTCTGCTCGATGTCGGTAATCATCGCCTGCACATCGCGCTCGCCATCGCAGCGCTTGAGTATTTCTGAGGCGCTCTGGTTAAGTTTGACCATGCCCTCGGGATAAAGCAGCACATAAGCTTGCTGCGCCTCTTCATACTGCATCCGGAACAGGCGTGCGAGCTTCGGCTTTGCGGTGAGTTCGATCATGGCGCGTCTCAGGGATAAGCTTTTTCAATCGCATCGGAGATCTGCCACAGCACATCCAGCTTGAACTGCAGGATGTCCAGCGCGCGCTCCTGCTGCTCGCGGGTGGTGAAGTAATCCAGCGTCACCTGCAGGCCATGCTCGACATCGCGCTGCGCGAGCGGCACCCGGCTGCGGAAGTAGGCGAGGCCTTCATCCTTCACCCACGGATAATGGGTCGGCCAGTTCGCCAGACGGTCTTTGTGAATTTTCGGCGCGAACATTTCGGTGAGCGACGAACACACCGCTTCCTGCCACGGACGCTGGCGCGCAAAGTTCACATAGGCATCGACCGCAAACTTCACACCGGGCACGACTTTTTTCAGCGACCAGAGCTCTTCGCGCGAGATGCCGGTCGCTTCGCCCAGACGGGTCCAGGCTTCGATGCCGCCCTCTTTATCGCCATGGCCGTCATGATCATGAATGCGCTCTATCCACTTGCGGCGCGTTTCACGATCCGGGCAGTTGGACATGATTGCCGCATCCTTGATCGGGATCATCACTTGGTAGTAAAAGCGGTTGAACACCCAGCCGCGGATCTGATCGGCGGTGAGCTTGCCCTCGTTCATCTTGATGTTGAACGGGTGATTGATATGGTAGTTGTCGCCCTTGGCGCGCAGCTTCGCCTCGAATTCTTCGCGGCTCCAGGGCATTTGCTCACTCATGTTGGCGGGTGCGTTCATAGTTCGATCTCCATGCCGTCATAGGCGACTTCAATGCCGTGCTTCGCGAGCTGCGCGCGCTCGGCCGAGTCTTCGTTCAAGATAGGGTTGGTGTTATTGATATGGATGAGCACCTTGCGGCGGGTGCCGACGCCATCCAGCACCCCGATCATGCCACCGGGGCCGGACAATTGCAGATGGCCCATGTCGGCCGCAGTCTTTTGCGTCAGACCCAGCGTGATCATTTCATCGCCGGTCCAGACCGTACCATCGACCAGCACGCAATCGGCTTGTTGCATCGCCTCCAGCACATGCGGCTCGATCTCGCCGAGTCCCGGGGCGTAAAACAGCGTCTTGCCCGTCTCGAGGTTCTCGATCAGCAGGCCATTGTTGTCGCCGGGGCCGGGGTTCTCGCGATGCGGCGAGTACGGCGGCGCCTTGCTCTTCAGGGGCATGGGATGAAAGCGTATGCCGGCGATGCCCGGCACATCGATCGGCGCAAAGCGTGTCTTGTCAGCCGACAGACCGGTGATCTCGTGATGCTCGACGCCGCAATAGTGCGACAGCACTTTCGCCAGCGGCAGCCCGTGGTTCAGGTCATCCCAGACTGAATCGGTGCAATAGAGATTCAGCTTCTTCTTGCCTTCGCGGAGCATCAACAGGCCGGTGATGTGATCGATCTGCGCATCCATCACCATCACCGCGGCGATACCTGTGTCGCGGATCGCGCGTGCCGGCTGCAGCGCGGGATTGGCACGCAGCTGCGAAAGAATGTCGGGCGAGGCATTGATCAGCACCCAGTCGGTGCCGTTCGCAGACACTGCGATCGATGACTGTGTGCGCGCTTTCGCGTTGAGTGTGCCATTGCGCACGCCCGCGCAATTGGTGCAATTGCAATTCCATTGCGGGAAACCGCCACCCGCCGCAGAACCGAGTACCAGAATTTTCATGATTTTCAGGAGGAGTAAATAAAGTCTGGCTTAGGCAGAGCCCAGCGATATCAGGAGTGGCTTGGTCCGGCGCTTGCGGGATTCGGCATGGCGCGGCTGCGCAGGGCCCGCGGATCACACAGGCAGGAAAGGCAGTGAGAAAGTCTTGCAGGCATTATCATCTCCTGTCACTTCGCCCGTTTTTTACTGCGATAACAGCGTTTTTACGGCAATACAGCGCTGTTCTTGCAAGCGTTTACGGGCGAGCGACTTGTCGCTTTTTTGTTGTTCACTGAGTCCATTCTAGCCCGAACCCGTCAGAAAAAAATTCATGCCAGCCAACCTGCCTGCGCCGCCCGCTGCCTTCGATCAGTTCCATCTGAATGTCGGGGATGGCCATGCGTTGTATGTCGCTCAGTACGGCCAGCCCGACGGTCCGGCGGCCATCGTGCTGCATGGCGGTCCGGGCAGCGGCACACAACCCTCGGTGCTGGAGTGGTTCGACCTGTCGCGCCAGCGGGTGGTGCTGTTCGACCAGCGCGGCGCGGGACGTTCGACACCTTCGGGCGGCATCGCGCACAACGATAGTCAGGCACTGGTTGCCGATATCGAGCGCCTGCGCACCCGGCTGAGCATCACGCGCTGGATGGTGGTCGGCGGATCCTGGGGCGCGACGCTGGCGCTGCTCTACGCTGGTGCCCACCCAGAGCGGATCAGCGCGCTGGTTCTGCGCGGCAGCTTTCTCGCGAGCGAACGCGAGATGCAGTGGTTCTTTCAGTCGCTCAAAGCCATGGTGCCGTCTGGCTGGGCGGCCATGACTGCGGGCTGGAGCACCGCGCAGAAATCGCAGGTGCTTGTCACGCTCAGCCAGTCGCTGCTGCACGGCTCGGACGCGGAGGCACGCGACGCCGCCCGACGCTGGGCAAGCTATGAAGACAGCGTGATGCAGGCGATGAACGGCAAGCCAGGCACGGTATCGGCAAGGTCCGCGCCGAACGCGCTGAACAAACCGAATGCACCCGTGCCGGACGCGAGCGACCGCGTGCTGGGCAAATACCGGTTGCAGGCGCACTACCTGTCGCAGGGCTGTTTTACTTCCGAGCAGGCGCTGCTCGATATCGCGCGCGGATTGACGACGATGCCGGTGGCGATCATCCACGGCACACATGACCTGGTCTGCCCGCCAGAAAATGCGGCCCGACTCGCCGCCGCCATGCCCGGCGCAGAGCTGCACTGGGTCGCGCGTGGCGGCCATACGCCGGCCGATCCCGGTATCGCCGCCGCGCTGCGCAGTGCCGTGCTGGCCCTGATGAACGCCTGATGCGGCAGCCAATCAGCTGACGGATGGCTCGCGCGGCGGCTGCACGGCGCCGCAACGCGAGCAGTAAACAGCATCTTCTTCCAGACCTTCTTTCAGGCATTCCGGACAAGTGCGCGTCGGACGCATGGTCCGCTGCGCGGTGAGCTCCGCGCTGAGTATGCCGGTGGGCACAGCCAGCGTTCCCCAGCCGATCAGCATCATCACGGAGGCAATTGCGCGACCGATATCGGTCTTGGGCACCAGATCTCCAAAACCCACGGTCGTCACCGCCGTGATCGCCCAGTAGACGGCGGTCGGTATGCTGGTGAAGCCGTTTTTCGGGCCTTCGACCACATACATCGTGGTGCCGAGCACAAGCACGACGAGAAATACGAATGACAGAAAGATCATGATCTTTCTTTTCGAGGCCGCCAGCGCCTGTAGCAGCATTCGGTACTCGGCGACATAACTGAACAGCTTCAGTATCCGGAACGCGCGCAGCAGGCGCAGCACCCGCACATCCAGCAGCGCGTGCAGCTCCGGAAAAAAGATCGCCGCATAGGTCGGCAGAAACGACAGCAGGTCGATGATGCCGAAGGGGCTGGTCGCATAACGCCACGGATGACGAACGCACAGCAGGCGAATCAGATATTCCGCCGTAAACAGCAGCGTGAAGCCCCATTCGAACAGATTGAACACGCTGCCAAATCTCGCGGCCACATCGGCGATGCTGTCCAGAATGACCACGCCGACGCTGGCAAAGATGGCCGCCATCAGGCACAGATCGAACCAGCGACCGGCCGTCGTATCGGATTCGAACACTACCGTATAACAACGCTCGCGCCATCCGGCGGCCGGCTTGCCGAATTCTGTGATGTCACTGTGCTGGCCGCCAGGGGCGCTGCGCTTGCCATCAGTCGTTGCCGTATCGGACATGCCTGTTCTCCTGACGTCGGTATCAATGATGAGATGAAAAAAATCATAGCAGCTGGCGTGATCCGGCCTGCTCGCCGCTGCTCGACAAGAAAAAAGATGCATCAAGGTGGTGCTCTGGCGCTGGCTGCACGGAGCTAATGGCACCGTTCACCTACGCTCGCTCTTTCATGGTGCAAAACCTGTAGTCTTCTGGCGCGAAAGTCAGAGGGCACAAGAATTGCATTGAGAAAATGCATTCGCCAACAATGAACGAACCACCCGAAAATGAACCGCTACGTTTTTGCTGTTTGCCTGTACGCCATCACGCTGTCTGCCTCATCGGCTGATACCTCAACATCGCCATCACCCCACTCGCTGACCGAGGCGATCTCACAGGGGCATTCACTGTCAAGCTTCAGACTCCGGTATGAACAGGTCGAACAGCAGGGTCTGGATCCGGACGCGCATGCGACCACGCTGCGCACCCTGCTCGGCTGGCAGACCGCAGCGCTGAACGGGGTGTCTGCAGGACTGCAGCTGATCAATGTCGCCAAGCTGCAGGACCATTACAACGACAAGGCCAATGGGGTCAATCAGCCGGGCCATGCAGGCTATCCGGTCGTGGCCGATCCTGATTTCACGGGCATCAATCAGTTGTATCTGGACTGGACCCGCCTGCCGGAGACCAAACTCCGGCTGGGCCGCCAGTCCGTCAAGCTCGACAATGTGCGCTTCATTGGCAATGTGGAATTTCGTCAGGTGATGCAGGTGTTCGATGGCGTCTCGGTTGAGAACAAATCGCTGAAAGATGTCGATCTCTACGCTGCGCAGTTCACGCGCCACCGCAATATCAATACCGCGCTCAGGTCCGACCATACCGGCATACTGAATGCCCGCTGGCGGCTGAGCGCGAGTGAGAGCCTGACCGGCTATGGCTATTTTTATGATCAGAACGAGGTGGCGCTCGCGTCCGACATCTCCAGCCGCACGCTGGGCGTGCGTGCAGACGGCACCCGGCCGCTGAACGACGGCTGGAAGCTGCTGTACACCGCCGAATACGCAAAACAGGATGCATGGGCGGGCAGCCGGGATCGTACTGCCGCACAAGGGCAGGTCGATGCGCATTACCATCGGCTCGGCGCCGGGCTGGGCTGGCAAGACTGGTCGGTGCGCTTTGATCAGGAACGCTTATCCAGCAACGGTGGCAAGTATGCATTCCAGACGCCGCTGGGCACCAATCATCTGTTTCAGGGATGGGTAGACAAGTTTCTGGTGACGCCGAATGCCGGTCTGCGCGACAACTTCATCACCGCCAGCGGCAAGCTGGGGAAACTCAGGCTGCTGAGTGAATTCCACTGGCTGGATTCCGATCGGCCCTTTGCCAGTGGCTCCGGCACGGGCACGCGCTACGGGACAGAATGGGATGTCGCGGTCGGCTATGATTTCCGCAAAGATGTGCTGGCTAAAATCGAGTACGGTCATTTCATCGAGAAAAATCCGTATTCCGCCGCACGCTATCGTGACACGCGCAAGCTCTGGATAACGATGCTGCACACATTCTGAGTCGCTGGTTACATAGCGGAAGGATGCGGATCAGCTGCCCGCAGCTGATCCGCATGCCTCACTCAGCGATCAGAAGTGATATCGCGCACCCACGGACCATAGGGTCGGTGTCATGCCCATGGTCTTGCCGAAGTGCGAATACTCCAGTACGGCTGCCCAGTTTTTATCGAACTGGTAGCTGACACCCGCACCCACCAGCAAGCGCACGCGCGTTTCCGAATCATCGCCGGATAAATAGTTGACGCTGGGGCCGATCTTGCCGTAGACCGAGAAGGCATCGGCGACAGGAAAGCGAGCGACACCGGCCAGATAAACACTGTGGCCTCTGCCATCAGCGAGCTCTCCCAGGCTGCCCAGAGTCGCATAGCCCACTTCGTAGCCGCCCATTTCGGACAGGTTCTGACCAAAGGCCAGGCCAAAGCCTGTGTTGGTTTCGCTGTCACCTTCGAATTTGTACCGGCCTTCGCCCACCGACACGGACACATAGCTATCCAATGTATCGGCCGCCATCGGCGCTGCGGATACCGCAGATGCCGCACTCAGCATTGCAACGACAAACAATTTTTTCATGAGGGATTCCTGTTCCTAGATTTCGTCAAAAACAAACGCCAGTCCATGAGGGACCGGCGCGATTCTAGGGACAGGGAAGCTCAGGCAAAAGCGACCGTGGTTTGGAACTCACACATCGGCTGGGATCGCACCCCTATTTCTAAAACTTCTGATGGTTGATGACGGTCGCAACCCAACACAAGACCAGCAACATCAAAAGTTATAACGCAGGGCTGCGTTAAACAAGCTCAGCTTTGCGCCATGCGCTGCATTGCCGAAATACGTGTATTCAATAGAGCCTGCCATGTCTTTGCTGAATTGCATGGATAATCCGGTGCCGATCAATACCCTCAGATTGGTGGCCCGGCCTTCGCCGGGAGGATAATCCTGATCCAGCAAGCTCTGCGACACTTGGACTGCACTGCTGGAATTGACTGCCAAACCCAGCTTGCACAGCAAATTCACCGCAGGATCGAGCGGTATATTCCCGATTCCGGCAGCATAAATGGATCGGGTGCGGGAACTGAGGGATCCTGTCTGGTCCTCGAAAGTTGTCTCGGCCTTTGCCTGGCCAAAATCGATCACACCAAACTCCACGTCCATGCTGGGATCAATTTGCATGCCGTACGCGAGGAAATAAGCTGTTGACGTCACCGAGCCGCCCTCCGAGTAGCGCGACTGACCCACACCAAGCTTTACATAGCTGCCCTCGGCATAGCTGATCGCAGGAGTAAGCAGCGCAGCGCCGAGCAAGATCATCAGATTTTTCTTGTTCATGAAATTCCCCGTTCGAATTGAACATCCCGGCAGCGTCATCAGAGAAGCAGCTGCATCTTGCACACCGGGGCAGCCCGCTCCGGTGACTGGGTCGATTCTATAAATTCAAGACCACAAGGAAATTTCTAATTTGTGCACCAGATGTACTAGCTGCGGCCTATTTCTGCAACAACACCCGGCAATCTGTCAGTACGCCTCTTCCCACGAGATCGACAGCCGCGCCGCGCACTGGATCAGCCCCACCATGCTGTAGGTCTGAGGAAAATTTCCCCATAACTGCGCGCCATCCAGTGACACGTCTTCCGACAAGAGCCCCAGATGATTGCGACGCGAGAGGACTTTTTCGAACAATAATCGCGCGCGCGCCTTCTCGCCGGTCTGTGCGAGCGCGAGTATCCACCATAAGGTACAAACGAGGAACGCGGCATCGGGGCGGCCGAAATCATCTTCCTCGTCGTAACGCAGCATAAAATCCCCTCGCTGCAGCTGCCTCTCCACAGCGCGCAGCGTGCCGATGAACCTCGGATCGCTGGGATCAAGAAACTGAAACTCTGCCATTAGCAACAGACTGGCATCCAGATGCTCGCCGCCGAAAGTCGACACAAAACTGCCCAGCTCGGGATTCCACGCGCGATCAACAATGACTTTTCGAATCAGCCCGGCTTCGCGCAACCAGTGCGACGCGCGCACAGGCAACTTGAGCCGGCGGGCAATCGACGCAAGACGGTCGCAGGCCGCCCAGCACATCAGCGTAGAAAAGGTGTGCACCCGCCGCGTGCCGCGCAATTCCCAGATGCCGGCATCCGGCTCCTGATAGACACGCACCGCCTGCTGCCCCAGACGTTCGAGATCGGCGAACATCTGCCGCCCCGCCGGGCGCTCCAGCCGTGTATCGAAGAAAGCATGCGTGCTCGCCAGCACCGCGGCACCGAAGACATCGTTCTGCACCTGCTTCCACGCCAGGTTGCCGACTCTCACCGGGCCCATGCCCCGATATCCTTCCAGTCCGGGCGCGATGAACTCATCCAGCGCTGTCTCGCGGCGTATGCCATACACAGGCTGCAGCGGCGTGTCGCGCGAATCGGCGATCAGGTTCAGGATGTACTCCAGATAGTGCTGCATGGTCGCGGTCACGCCCAGCTGATTCAGCGCGTTCACGACGAAGTAAGCGTCGCGCAGCCAGCAATAACGGTAGTCCCAGTTCCTGCCGCTGCCCGGCGACTCAGGGATTGACGTCGTTACTGCCGCAATGATCGCGCCGGTGTCATCAAAGGCATTCAGCTTCAGCGTGATGGCCGCACGGATCACGACCTCCTGCCATTCGAAAGGAATCGCCAGATTGCGTACCCAGCGGTGCCAGTACGCGGATGTCGATTCATAAAAGCTGCGCCCCAGCTCGCGCGGCGCGCCATCGACGGTCTCATCAGGTCCCATCAGCAGGGTCACGCTGTCATGCAAAAAGAACAGCCGTTCCTCGGTCAGCGCGGTGACCGACGCATCGGTGGTGACCCGCATCGACTGCGTGCCACCGAAGTAAGTCACATGGTGCGCGCCACAGCGGGAAGCGGCGCGGTCGCTGCCGTAGTTCAGTGCTGGACGCACACGCACGCCGATGCGCGGTCTGCCCGCGACCCGACGTATCATTCGCACGATCATCGCCGGCGCGAACATGCGTCCATGCAGATAAAAGCGCGGGGAAAAATCGGTCACATCAATGACATTGCCCGAGTCATCTTCCAGGCGCGTCTGCAAAATCGCAGAATTTCGCTGATACAGCTGCCGTACGGTGTGACTGGACGGGAAGAGCAGATCTATGAAGCCGAACGCTTCCGGCGCACTGTTCTGCTGGTCGGATCGCAACAGGCTGCAGCACAACGGATTGCTGTCAAAGTGCGGATAGCACCACCATGCAATGCGCGCCTGCCGGTCGATCAGGGCGCTGGTCCGCGAATTGCCGATCAGGCCGAGATCGAGATGGCTCATCAGGCGCTGATTCGCGAACCGGGTCCGTGGCGCCTGCCGGCGGGCAGAGACTCGATCAGCCAATCGAGCAGCTGCACGATGTCCTCATGGCCGGGAATGAAATACCCGGCAGCACTGCCCTCGCCTGCGCCGACGCGCACTGTGAACAGATCGTCCCGGCCGAGCGCGAACACATGCTCGTCAGTCACATCATCACCTGCATACAGCGCGCATGACGCGCGCGTGAGGCTCATCAGCTCATGCACCGCGCCGCCCTTGTCGCTGGCGCCGGGTGGCAGCAGGTTGAACACCGCTTTGCCGGAGATCACGCGCGGCAGCGGATCGAGCCGGGCGAACTGTTGCGTCAGCTGCCGCGCGATGGCTTCCCTGTCCGGGGCATGAAGAAAATGCACAGACAATGAATAGCGCTTGTATTCGATCCAGACCTCGCGGCCGAGTTCGTCCAGCGCCGGCTGCAGCTGCCGCCGCCAGCCTTCACAAATGCGCTCGAAAGCGCCGACGCGCCGCTCCCATCCGGGCAGACCTTCAATGCCGTGATTGCCGATCAGGTAGTCCGGCTCGAAAACCAGCATGCGCCGCATGTCATCCAGACCGCGTCCGGTGACAATGCCGACCGGCGCGCGCTGCTGCAGCCGCTGCAGCCTGTCCAGCACAGCGGCGGGCACGTTCACCTTGTCGGGGTGGGGTTCGAGCGGCACCAGCGTGCCATCAAAATCAAACAGGCAGAGCAAGTCGCCGCGGACGAATTCGCGCAGCGCCTGCCGGCCGGAAGCGGTGAACAGTGCTTTCATATGACGCGCCGTAATCCCTGATCGCTGTGAGATGAAATCTTTTCGCTGACCCGCTGCCGTCGCCGCAGCCGCGCCGCATCCAGCAGCATCAGCCCGGCCCACCGATACACATTGAAGTCGCGTACCAGCTGGCGCATGCTGCGCATACGCTCTCGCTGCTCAGGCTCGGGCATGGTCAGCGCCCGGTGCAGCGCCTGCGCGCCCTGCTCGATGTGATACGGGTTGATGATCAGTGCCTCATGCAGTTCGCGCGCAGCGCCGGTGAATTGCGACAATATCAGCACACCGAGTTCGTCATCGCGCGCGGCAATGAACTCCTTGGCCACCAGATTCATGCCGTCATGCAGGCTGGTGACGACGCACACATCGCAGCCCCGATAACAGCGCGCCAGCTGCTCGGCATCATAGTGCTCGATGCGCAGCAGTATCGGCGGCGCGACCGGATTCGCATGCCGCTGATTGATCTCCAGCGCGAGCTTGCGCACCCGGGCCTCAAGGTTCTGGTATTCATCGAGCGATGAGCGGCTCGGCGCCGCGATCTGCAGCAGACCGAATCTTCCCACAAGATCGGGATGCATCTCCAGCAGCCGGTCAACCGCCTGAAAGCGCTCGACGATGCCCTTGGTGTAATCGAGCCGATCGACACCCAGTGCCAGCCGGTGCGACGCCGGCAGCTGCAACGCGTCGCGCAGCTCACGCCGGCACAGCACGACGTCATTCACCGACTCTTGCTCGGGCCACGCAATCGAGATCGGATAAGGCTCGACCTGCGTCAGTTCGCCGCCATAAGAGATGGTCGAGGCCTCATGCTCGATGCGGGTCTCGAGATAGCGATCGACCGTCTCCAGAAAATTCTTGCAGTGAAAAGGCGTATGAAAGCCCAGCAGCGTATTGCCCAGCAGGCCCTGCAGCAGTTCCTGGCGCCACGGACAGATGCCGAAGGATTCAGGATTCGGCCAGGGGATATGCCAGAACATGATGATGGTCGCCTTGGGCAGCCTTTCCCTCACCATGCGCGGCAGCAGCGCGAAATGATAGTCCTGCACCAGCACCACCGGGTCATCAGTATGCGCCTCGGCCACCACGGCATCGGCGAAACGCTGATTGACGGCGACATATTGCTCCCAGTCGGAGGTTCGAAATACCGGCCGCACATGGGCCATATGGCACAGGGGCCACAAGCCCTCGTTCGAGAAGCCGTAGTAATAGCCCTCTTCTTCCTCGTCGCTCAGCCAGACGCGGCGCAGCGTATATGCAGGCTTTTTGGGCGGTACCCGGACGCGGTCCTGGGCATCGACGGTCACGCGGTCGGCGGAACCGCTGCCATGCGCGATCCAGGTGCCGGAACAGGCACGCATCACCGGCTCCACCGCCGTCACCAGTCCGCTCGCGGGGCGGCGCACGACGATGCCCTGTTCCGATTGTTCATGAATGTACGGTTCGCGATTGGAGACCACCAGCACTTCATCGCCGGCCAGTTCGTCATGCAGCAAAGAGCGAAGCTTTTCCGGCGTCCAGGCTTGCGGTGAATTCTGCTGCACCCGGCGCTCGATGTTCATCTCGTGCAGCATTGCCCGCAGATCACCGACCAGCGGGCGGAATTCCGGCGGCGCATTAGCGACGGTGGAACCTGTCTCGCGCCGGAGCAGGTGCTTGAGCGAGCTGACCCATCCGAGCCAGCTCCAGTGGGCGATCCACGCACCGAGCGCGGAGATCACCAGAAACATCAGCAGGAACACCGCAATCAGGTAGTGCCGAAACTCGGTGCTGCGCCGCTCGATGAAACTGGTGTCCTGCGCCAGCAGCAGTTTTCCCAGCGTGACACCGTCCTGCTCCAGCGAACTCTCAGTCACCAGCAATCCTTCGGGCGCCCGCTTCTCGCAGCTCAGCAGCGTCGGGAAATGGCTGCTGCGGTAGATCAGTCTGCCGGCAGCATCGCAGACGCCCAGTGCGCGCAGATGCCCCTCGCGCACGGTGCGATCCAGCAGGCCGCGCATGCCTTCCGTGTCCTGCAGGGTCAGATAATCCAGCGCCGGCTCGCGTATCGCAGCGGCCACCATCTGCGAGCGCGTGTCCAGATCACGCAGGAACCAGCGCCGTGCCAGATCATCGACCAGCGGCAGCAAAGCCAGCGCGAACAATGCGAGGACAACCGCCAGAGGAAAAATGAAACGCAGCGAGAGCTGAAATGGACGCAGGGGCATCAGGCCTTCCCGAAGCTTGAGGTGCGCGCTGCAAGGCCGCACCTCGGGCACTGAAAGTCACGATGGCGATAAAGAAAGTCGGACCGACGCTGGCGCATCTTTGTTGACCTGACCCTTTGGCTTGCAGTTCCTGAAACGAGAGTGATTCAGGACATGATCGGTTGTTGTCAAATCGCTCACCGGCTACGTAATCGATGAGCTGACGATCGTTCGGGCAGGTTTGTGCGCCGCAATATCAAAAACTCCATGCTTTCTTCTTTTAATGACTATCGTAAAACCGCAAGGTGGTTATCATTGGCAATTTGACCGGCATACCAAATCGCCGGCGCAAACCAACTTAGGCCAGCACATGGTGGAGACAACACACAAGGCAGCCGACACCTTCCCTCGGTTGCTGCAGCAGCACGCGCGCCTGCGCGCTGCGCATCCTGCTTTTCGCGAGAAAGATCTCGGCATCTGGCAGACCACGAGCTGGTCAGAGGTCGAGAAACAAGTCAGGCTGCTTGCCTGCGGTCTGGCTGCGCTGGGTTTTCAGCGAGGGATGAATCTGGCGGTCGTTGGCGACAATCGTCCCCGTCTCTACTGGGCGATGGCGGCCGCACAGGCGCTGGGCGGTGTTGCCGTGCCCCTGTATCAGGATGCGCCGGCCGCCGACATGGCCTATGTGCTGGAAAATGCCGAGATCGATTTTGCGGTGGTCGAGGATCAGGAGCAGGTCGACAAACTGCTGGAAATACGCGGCTCAGTGCCCGGCCTCTCGCACATCCTGTATGACGATGGCCGCGGCCTGCGCAATTACACGCAGCCCGGCGTTCATTCCTTCGACAGCGTGCAGGCGCTCGGGCAGGCACATGACCGCGACCATCCGCAATTCTTTCAGCAGCAAGTGGATGATGGCAGCACGGATGACATCGCCGTCATCCTGTATACCTCAGGCACGACCGGCAAGCCCAAAGGCGTTTGTCATTCGCATGCGGCGATGATCGCCACCGGCAACACGCTGATCGAGTTCGATCAGGTGACGGCCGATGATGAAGTGCTCTGCTACCTGCCGCTCGCCTGGGTGGGCGACTTCCTGTATTCGTATGCGCTGTCGAACCTCGCCGGTTTTTGCCTGAACTGCCCTGAGTCGCCATCGACGGTCGCCAGCGATCTGCGCGAGATCGGCCCCACGTATTATTTCGGCCCGCCGCGCATCTATGAAAACATCCTCACGCAAGTGATGATCCGCATCGAGGATGCGAGCGCTATCAAGCGCGCGATGTTCCACTATTTCATGCGCGTGGCGCGGCGCGTCGGGCTGCGACTGCTGGATGGCAAGGGCAATGTGGGCCTTGCTGACCGGCTGCAGTACGCGCTGGGCGAGCTGCTGGTCTATGGACCGCTGAAGAACGTGCTCGGTCTTTCACGCATCCGCGTGGCCTACACCGGCGGCGAAGCGATCGGCCCGGATTTGTTCGATTTTTATCGCTCGATCGGCATCAACCTGAAACAGCTGTACGGCATGACCGAGACCTGCGTGACAGTCTGCATGCAGCGCTCCGGCGACGTGAAGCTGGACACGGTAGGCCAGCCGATGAAAGGCGTGGAGGTGCATATCGCCGACTCCGGCGAGGTGCTGGTGCGCTCGCCGGGCCTGATGGTCGGGTACTACAAGAAACCCGACGACACGGCCGAGGCCATCGACAGCCAGGGATACTTCCATACCGGCGATGCCGGCTTCTTCGACCATGATGGTCATCTGAAGATCATCGACCGCGCAAAGGATGTCGGCAAGATGGCCGACGGCACGCTGTTCGCGCCGAAGTACATCGAGAACAAGCTGAAGTTCTTCCCGTTTATCAAAGAAGCGGTGGCCTTCGGTGATGGCCGCGCGACCTGCAATGCGTTCATCAATATCGACATGGAAGCGGTCGGCAACTGGGCCGAGCGGCGCAACCTGCCATACAGCGGCTACACCGATCTGGCCAGTCAGGCCGCGGTGTACGAACTGATTGCCGAGTGCGTGGAAAAGGTGAATGCCGATCTCGCGCATGACGATCTGTTGTCCGGCTCGCAGATTCATCGCTTTCTGGTGCTGCACAAGGAACTCGACCCGGACGATGACGAGCTGACCCGCACGCGCAAGGTGCGCCGCCGCTTCATTGCCGAAAAATACGCGGTGCTGATCGAGGCGCTTTACGAAGGCCGGCAACGGCAGTTCATCGAGACACAGGTGAAGTTTGAAGACGGCCGCCAGGGCAAAATCAGTGCCGACCTCGAAATCCGCGATGTAAAAACCTTCAGCGCAGCGCGCAAGGCCGCATGATGACCACCAACGACAACGGTCGCCGCATCGGCGACGTGATCCTTGACCTGCGCAATATCTCGCTGTCTTTCGGCGGCGTGAAAGCGCTAACCGACATTTCTTTCGACATCCGCGAGCATGAGATCCGCGCAATCATCGGGCCCAATGGCGCGGGCAAAAGCTCGATGCTGAATGTGATCAACGGTGTCTACCGGCCTCAGCAGGGCGAGATCATTTATCAGGGCGAGCACCGGCGCGATATGGACACCTATCAGGCGGCCAAGAGCGGCATCGCGCGCACGTTCCAGAATATTGCCCTGTTCAAGGGCATGACGGTGCTGGACAACATCATGACCGGCCGTAACCTGAAGATGCAGTCGAATTTTCTGATGCAGGCGCTGTATGTCGGCCCGGCGCGCACTGAAGAAATCGCGCACCGGGTGAAGGTCGAGGAAGTGATCGATTTTCTCGAAATTCAGCACATCCGCAAGACCCCGGTCGGACGCCTGCCCTATGGCCTGCAAAAGCGCGTTGAGCTGGGCCGCGCGCTGGCCGCCGAGCCAAAGATCCTGCTGCTGGACGAGCCGATGGCGGGCATGAACGTCGAGGAAAAACAGGACATGTGCCGCTTCATCCTCGACGTCAACGAACAGTTCGGCACCACCATCGTGCTGATCGAGCATGACATGGGCGTCGTGATGGATATCTCCGACCGTGTCGTGGTGCTCGACTACGGCAAGAAGATCGGCGATGGCACGCCGGACGAGGTGCGCAGCAATCAGGATGTGATCAATGCTTATCTGGGGGTCGCGCATTGAGAACCGTGGCGAAGCGCGAAAAAACGCCGAGCAGCCGTGCTCGGCAGCTCGATGATCATTACGGCGACCGGCCTCAATGGCGCCATGCGGGCGGAAGCAGGAATGACCGTTCTCTGCGCCACCCGCCTCCAATCGTCATGCCGGCGCAAGCCGGGATCCGTGACCGCACCGGGAATATCTGACTATGAACCTGAACTTCTTCTTCGAGGTCCTGATCGGCGGCCTGCTCTCCGGGGTGATGTACGCACTCGTCGCGCTGGGTTTCGTGCTGATCTACAAAGCCTCCGGCGTTTTCAATTTTGCGCAGGGCGCGATGGTGTTCTTTGCCGCGCTGACCTGCGTGTCGCTGACCGAATTCGGCCTGCCGCTGTGGGTGGCGATTGCGGCGACCATCGTGGTCATGAGCGTGCTTGGACTGGCCATTGAAAAACTGGTGCTGCGGCCTCTGGTCAATCAGCCGGAAATCTCGTTGTTCATGGCCACCATCGGCCTGACGTTCTTCATCGAGGGCATGGCCCAGCTGATGTGGGGCGCGGAAGTCAAGCGGCTGGATCTGGGCATCGAAGACGTGCCGATGGAAAGCCTGCTGGAGAACTTCAATATCATCGTCTCGAAATTCGACATGATCTCGGCTGCGATCTGCGCGCTGCTGGTCGGCGGTCTGGCCGTGTTCTTCTCCCGTACCAAGGTGGGCCGCGCGCTGCGCGCGGTGGCTGACGATCATCAGGCGGCGCTGGCGGTCGGCATTCCGCTTCAGCAGATCTGGGGCATTGTCTGGGGCGTTGCGGGCTTCGTGGCGCTGGTGGCCGGCTTGCTGTGGGGCTCACGCAATGGCGTTCAGTTCTCGCTGACCTTTGTCGCGCTCAAGGCGCTGCCGGTGCTGATCCTCGGCGGCTTTACCTCGGTGCCGGGCGCGATCCTTGGCGGCCTGATCATCGGCGCCTCGGAAAAACTGGCCGAGGTCTATCTCGGACCGTTTGTCGGCGGTGGCATCGAAGGCTGGTTCCCCTATGTGCTGGCGCTGCTGTTCCTGCTGGTGAGGCCCGAGGGCCTGTTCGGCGAAAAGATCATCCGGAGGATCTGACCTATGTTTTACCGTGAAGCCGGCCAATTCAAGTCGAGCTATCAGGCCGACGCGCAGATCTTCCCGATCCGGCAGGATCGCATCGGCATTGCACTGCTGGCAGCGCTTGCTTTCATCGTGGTGCCGTTGACGGCAACGCCGTATTTTTTTTCTGCGATCCTGATTCCCTTTCTGATCTTCTCGCTGGCAGCGCTCGGCCTGAATATTCTCACCGGCTATGCCGGCCAGCTGTCGCTGGGCTCGGCAGCTTTCATGGCGGTGGGCGCGTTCAGCGCCTATAACTTCGTGCTGCGCGTGCCGGGCATACCGTTGCTGGCGGCCTTCATCCTCGGCGGCCTGTGCGCAGCGGCGGTGGGCATCGTGTTCGGCCTGCCTTCGCTGCGCGTGCGCGGCTTTTATCTGGCCGCATCGACGCTAGCAACGCAATTCTTCGTGGTCTGGGCGCTGACCAAGGTGCGCTGGTTCACCAACTACAGCTCGTCGGGCGTGATCACCGCACAGAAGATGGAGATCCTCGGGTTCGAGTTCGACACGCCGGCCTCCAAGTACCTGCTGGTGCTGTCTATTGTTGCGGTGCTGGCGCTGCTGGCAAAGAATATGGTGCGCTCGAATATGGGCCGCTGCTGGATTGCGGTGCGCGACATGGACGTGGCTGCTGAAGTGATCGGCATCCGACTGATGCGCACCAAGCTGCTCGCGTTCGCTGTCAGTTCGTTCTATTGCGGCGTCGCTGGCGCGCTGTATGCATATGCCTACCTCGGCACGGTGGAGCCGGAAGCCTACAGCCTCGATCTGTCCTTCCGCATCCTGTTCATGGTGATCATCGGCGGGCTGGGCTCTATTCTGGGCTCGTTCCTGGGCGCGGCCTTTATCGTGCTGCTGCCGGTGCTGCTGAATACGCTCGCCCATGCGGCCAGTATTTCCACGGCGGTCGCCTCGAACCTCGAGCTGATGGTGTTCGGCGCGCTGATCATCTTCTTCCTGATCGTCGAGCCGCACGGACTGGCGCGGCTGTGGCAGATCGCCAAAGAAAAACTCCGGCTCTGGCCGTTCCCGCATTGACCGGTACTGGTTCCTAACGAAGTAAAACGAAGGAGGCAACAATGAAGTTCGTCAAATCCCTGGTGCTCGGCGCGGTCATCGCGGCGACCACGAGTCTGACCATGGCGGCTGAACAATTCGTTCCGCTGCTGTCCTACCGCGTTGGTCCCTATGGCTCGAACGGCACCTCGTTCTTCGGCGGCATGATCGACTACATGAATCTGGTGAACCTGAGCGGCGGCGTCAATGGCGTGAAGCTCACCTGGGAAGAATGCGAGACCGAGTACAACCCGTCGCGCGGCGTTGAATGCTATGAGCGCCTTAAGAGCAAGAACGGCGGCGCTTCCATCGTCGAGCCGCTGTCGACCGGCATTGCCTACGGCATTCTGGATCGCGTGGCGAAAGACAAGATTCCGATGACGACCCTGGGCTATGGCCGCTCGGACGCCGCCAATGGCAAAGTGTTCCCCTATGTGTTCCCGCTGCTGACGACCTATTGGAATCAGGCCGCGGCGATGATTGTTTATCTGGGCGAGAAGTCCGGCGGCATGGACAAGCTCAAAGGCAAGAAGATCGTCCATCTGTATCACGATTCCGCCTATGGCAAGGAGCCGCTGCCGGTGCTGGACGCAGAGGCGGCAAAATGGGGCTTCGAGCTGATCAAGATCCCGGTCGCACCTCCGGGCAATGAGCAACAGTCGCAGTGGCTGCAGATCCGTCAGGCAAACCCCGATTACGTGATCATGTGGACCTTCGGCGTGATGAGCGCAGTGGGCCTCAAAACCGCGCAGCGCAACGGCTTCCCGCGCGAGAAGATCATCGGCGTGTGGTGGGCCGGCTCGGAGGAAGACACTGAACCGGCCGGTGAGGCAGCGAAAGGCTACTCGGCCATGAGCTTCACCACACCGGGCAATTTCCCTTTGCTGGATGAGATCCGTAGCAAACTCTACGCGAACGGCAAGGGCAACCTGAAAGAACTGGATCGCGTCGGCAATGTGATGTACATGCGCGGCATTGCGGCGACGGTCATCATGGTCGAGGCGATCCGCGTTGCGCAGAACAAGTTCGGCAAGGGCAAGGTGCTGACCGGCGAGCAGATGCGCTGGGGCCTGGAAAATCTGAACATTGACGCCGCCCGTCAGAAAGCATTGGGCGTTCTGGATATGTTCCCGCCGATGAAGACCTCCTGCGACGACCATGAAGGTTCGGGCGCGGTGAAAGTCGTGCAGTGGGACGGCAAACAGTGGGTCGCCGTCTCGAAGAACTGGATCACCGGCGACAAGGCGCTGGTGCGCAAGCTGCTGGAGGATTCCTCGGCGGCGTATGCAAAGGAAAAAGGCATTACGCCGGCTTGCATGAAGTAGTGCTGGTGGAAATTCAATCAGGGGTCCCGGCCTCCGCCAGGACCTCTACCCAACGATAAGAGCCTTGTGACATGAGCGCACCCATCCTGAACATCAACAACATCGAGGTCATCTACGACCACGTGATCCTTGTGCTCAAGGGCGTGTCGCTGTCCGTGCCGCGCGGCAAGATTGTCGCGCTGATGGGCGCAAATGGCGCGGGCAAATCGACGACGCTGAAATCGATCTCGACGCTTTTGCGCGGCGAACGCGGCGATGTCACCAAGGGCAGCATCGAATTCAATGGCGAGCGCATCGATCAGCTGACGCCGAACGAACTGGTACAGCGCGGCCTGTCACAGGTGATGGAAGGACGTCACTGCTTTGGCCACCTGAGCATTGAAGAAAACCTGCTGACCGGCGCTTACACGCGCAAGCTCAGCCGCGCGGGCCTGAAGGAAGAGCTGGAGAAGGTGTATCACTACTTTCCGCGCCTGAAGCAGCGACGCGGTTCACAGGCAGGCTATACCTCGGGCGGCGAACAACAGATGTGCGCGATAGGCCGCGCATTGATGGCCAAGCCGTCGATGATCCTGCTTGACGAGCCCTCGATGGGACTCGCGCCGCAGATCGTCGAAGAGATCTTCGGCATCGTGCAGGATCTGAACCAGCGCGAGCAGGTGTCTTTCCTGCTGGCAGAACAAAACACGACGATCGCGCTCCGGTATGCGGATTTCGGCTATATCCTCGAAAACGGCCGGGTGGTGATGGAAGGCGCCGCCGCCGATCTGGCCGCGAATGAAGACGTCAAGGAGTTTTACCTTGGCATGTCCGGCGCCGGGCGCAAGAGCTTTCGCGACATGAAATTCTATCGTCGCCGCAAGCGCTGGCTGGCCTGACGCATTTTTCTCCCTACCAAAAAATCATGACCACTCTGTACGACGCACTGGAGTCGCGCGAGCCGACCGCGCGTGAAAAAGATCTGCTGACCGCACTGCCTGCACTGATCGCGCGCGCGAAACAGGCCAGCGGCTGGGAGGCAATTTTAAAAGACGTCAACCCGCAAGACATCACCAGCCGCGCCGCGCTCGCGCAGCTGCCCGTCACGCGCAAGTCCGCGCTGAAAGACCTGCAGAAAGCCGCGCTGCCCTTCGGCGGACTGAATGTCACTCCCACCGACAAACTCTCGCGCATCTTCATGTCACCGGGCCCGATCTTCGATCCGGAAGGTCACGGCGACGACTGGTGGCGTTATGCGCGGCCATTGCACGCGCTCGGAGTGCGCGGCGGCGACCTGATCCAGAACTGCTTTGCCTATCATTTCACGCCCGCCGGCCTGATGGTTGAAGGCGGCGCAAAGAAGCTGGGCTGCCCGGTCATACCTGCCGGCATAGGCCAGACCGAGATGCAGGTGCAGGCAATGAGCCTGCTGCGCCCGAAAGCCTATGTGGGCACGCCCTCTTTTTTGAAGATCATCCTTGAAAAGGCACTGGAAATGGGCGAGGACATCAGCAGTGTCCGCTATGCGCTGGTCGGCGCAGAGGCCCTTCCGCCATCGCTGCGCGCCTGGCTGAATGAACATGGCGTGCCCCATGTGCTGCAGACCTATGGCTCGGCCGATATCGGCAATATCGCCTACGAGACACTGAGCGGCGAGCAGGTCAACCCGGGCATGGTGCTGGACGAAACCCTTCTGCTGGAAATCGTGCGCCCCGGAACCGGCGAGCCTGTCGCTGATGGCGAAGTGGGTGAGGTGGTGATCACCTCGTTCAACCCTGACTATCCGCTGATCCGCTTTGCGACCGGCGATCTGTCGGCCGTGCTGCCGGGGATATCACCCTGCGGCCGCACGAACACACGCATCAAGGGCTGGATGGGCCGGGCGGATCAGACCACCAAGGTGCGCGCGATGTTTGTGCATCCATCTCAGGTCGCGGATATCGCGCGCCGGCACCCGGTGATCCTGAAAGCCCGTCTGGTGATCACCGGCGAGATGGGCAATGATCAGATGACGCTGCATTGCGAAGTCGCCGATATCGCGGCAGCAGAGGCGCAGACAGACGCTATCGTTACCTCGATTCGCGACATGACGAAATTGCGCGGAGAGGTGAAGCTGGTCACGCAAGGCAGTTTACCGAACGATGGAAAAGTGATCGATGATGCGCGCAGCTATCAGTGACGCCGCCTGAAGCCAATCTGAGTTGCGCCCCCTGAAAACAACCCCGGCAGCCTGAGCTGCCGGGGTTTTATTTTTGGAGGACGAAGCAGCGTCAATCCGCCAGCGCCATTCGCCGGCTTGCCTTCAACAAGGCCTGCTCCAATGCATCCACAGAACCCGAATGCTGCCGATCGGTGCCCGCCCGGCCGGCAAGGCTGTCGGCAAAATAGCGCTTGCCCTCAGGTTCCAGCCGCTCCAGCTGCGGCGATACCTCGAACAGGAACAGCAGTTCATCGCCCCACAGAACATCCTGATCATCGACCCACTCCGGGTCGGTCGCGTTCGGATGGCTGCTGTCGGGTGCGGACAGATACAAATGGGTCAGGCATTCAAGCAGGAAGTTTTTATCGTCCGCCTTGTCGTTCGCAATCATGCTGGCGTGCTTGTAAAAACCGGACAGCCGCTGAGGATCAATTCCTTCAATCAGCGCAGCCTTGCTTCCCATCAGCTGGTGCACTAACTCGGTATCTGATCGCACGGTGATGCGCGGCTCGCTATGCACGTCCAACCTGGCCGTCGTGCCTGATGCTTTTTTTGCCGGCGGTACACTGCGCATTTTCAGTGACGGCTCGCTGCCTGCAGTGCGGGCCGGAGATTTTTCGGCTTCAGGTGCAACGGGCTGAGAGACATTCCCTACGGTAGTCTGCCCCGGCTTGACGGAATGAATTCCCATGATGACCTCTCGATAGTAGATGATATTTCAGGAAAGTAATTTGCTCAGGCCAACCGACGGTTCAGGAAGAATTCAACCGCCGGATCGACGGTTGACAGTGCGCTGATCTTTCCCAGTCAGAACCTTCTTTGCGCTTTTGTCGGTCACAAAAGTCTCACGCTGGTTCGCCAGGCTGTGCACCTGAAAGAAATATTTTTCGGCCGGCAGTTCGCTGAACGTACAGGAACACGCCGGGCACTGACTGCCATCAAACTGAATTATTCCCTCCGCGCAAACCCACGATAGATATTGAGTTCCTAACAGCGACCGAACGCATCAGGCGGCCGGATATCCATATTCACTGAAGGAGTATCTATGCTTTCCCTGCACAGCCTATTACCGTCGCTCAAACAAGCTCATCGGACGGGCACTAAGTCTGCAAACACCACGCGTTCATCGCGAATTCCTGTGCTGCGAAACCGACCCCGTCGGGAGCACTATTATCTCGACGCAAGCTGGCATACCCGGAAGAGCTTTCGGGCGCTGCGCGACGCCGACAGACAGCCCTCCGGAACGATCGGCCCCCGGCCTGTCCGTGAATTGCTGGCCGCTCAGGTCGATACGCTGCTGTACTCGATCCGTCCCGAGCTGCCGGATGACAGCGCCAGCAAGGCGCTATATCTGACGCTGCTATCACGACAGCTGAATGCCATTGATGCAGACACACTGCAATGGCTTGCGCCTGCGCTCAAACAGGAAAAATACGACTGCTATGTGACAGAAACCGTAATCGATGATGAAATGTATATTGATCACGGCTTCGCGAATGGTCCGCCGCATTCCCGCCAGCGCACCGTGCTTACCAGTGCCGAGTTTCATGAAGCACTTGATCATGCAGGCACGACCGCACAGAGCACCAAGGCCCAGCCGCGTCTCGCGCTGAGCGCAGCCCAGGCGCAGGAGACGCGCGATCAGCTGGCGATGAACGCTTTGCGGTGGAAGGCAAGCGACAAGTCACTGACCTGCCTTCACGACATGATGCAGACACTGGCTACAGCACTGGGAGTCGCGACTGGGGCACCACTGCTGACATCAACAACCGCGTTGCCCGGCGCCAGCACCCTGGAGTGGCGGGACGGTCGCTGGGTCATTGATGGCGACACTGCCAATGCGCTGCAGCACCCGGACAGTGCCGAGCTGTTTGCGCGGGTGCAGCGCGACATGCTCGAAGGTCTGCTGCTGAGCAAGCTCCCGCATTCTGCGGCAGAAGCAGGGGCCGGCAGAGCTTCGCACGCCCTATGGCTGTCATTATGGCAAACGATCGAGCACATCGAGCAGCTGCCGCCCTCAATGGTCATGACCCCGGAACGACGTCATCGCTTGCGTCTCGCGATGCCGGCATCAGCACAGCGAGGAAGGATACAGATCATGCCCACTGTCGGCGCTGCGCTTGGCCATGCATGGATACGACCGCGACTGTCCATCGCACCCGAAAAAACTGCGCTGGCAGAATCCGTCGGAAACCGCTACATGCATGGCGGCGGCCAGCCCCAGCCGCGGCACTCGACCATCAATGAATGGCCGATACGCTGGCTGACTGCCGCAGAAATGGAAGAGTGGCATCCTTCGCATGAGGCATGGCATCTCGACGTGCCGGTCGATGCCGCACAACTGGACAAGACAACGCATGAACTGGAGCATGAATGGAAAGCCGGCAATCGCCGCTATCGCTTTGCCGAAGTGGCGCCCGACAAGCCCGCATCCGGCTGCCGTATCAGCGTCTGGGAAAGCGTACAGCGCGGCATGAGCCCACCGGTCCGTGAATGCTTTGACGAATTCAATCGCGGGCTGCCGTTACCCGGAACACCCACTGAATTATGGGAGCGGCTGGAAAACTTCAACCGCTGGCTGATACAGGTTGTCAGCGACTGAGTCTGCTTTATCCGGGCGACCGGGGCAGTGCCGGCATTCACTTATAATCGGGCGGTTTCTACGAATAACAATATCCGGAGATCGCATGGCACTCCCCGCCGCACTGCAACACCTGAGCCTTCCCGTTATTGCCTCCCCGATGTTCATCGCCAGCGGCCCCGCACTTGTCATCGAGCAGTGCAAGGCCGGCATCGTGGGATCATTCCCAGCACTGAATGCCCGTCCGGCAGCGCAGCTCGATGTCTGGCTCACTGATATTCAGCAAGCATTGGCCGAACACAAAGCGGCGAACCCCGATGCGATCATCGGCCCGATCGCGGTGAATCAGATCGTGCATGCATCGAACGACCGGCTAGAGCATGATGTGCAGGTCTGCGTGAAGCATCAGATACCGATCATCATTTCCTCGCTGCGCGCACCACCGAAAGAAATGCTGGATGCCATCCATAGCTACGGCGGCATCGTATTGCATGATGTGATCTCGATCCGCCATGCACAGAAAGCGCTGGAAGCCGGTGTTGACGGACTGATTCTGGTGGCCTCCGGCGCCGGCGGCCATGCAGGGCGGCTGTCGCCGTTTGCGCTGGTCGGGGAAGTGCGCAGGTTCTATAGCGGCCCGATAGTACTGTCCGGGTCGATCGCCTCCGGCGACAGCATTCTCGCTGCGCAGGCGATGGGTGCTGATCTTGCCTATATTGGCTCGCGCTGGCTCGCCACCAAAGAAGCCAACACCAGCGAAGGCTACCGACAGGCAATCATCGAATCCACCGCAGCAGATGTGGTGTACACCGATTATTTCACCGGCGTGCACGGCAATTACCTGAAAAAATCCATCCTCAAGGCCGGTCTCGATCCGGAGAATCTCCCCGAGGGCAGCAAGCAAGCGATGAGCTTCTCCAGCGGCAGCAGCAGCGACTCCAAAGTCTGGCGCGACATCTGGGGTGCAGGTCAGGGCGTGGGGCTGATGGACGATGTGCCGACGGTCGCCGAGATGGTGGCGCGCCTGCGCAAGGAGTACACAGCGGCACGCGTTCGAGTGATGGCCACCGACTATCCGCGCGGCTGAAAAGCAAAAACACTGACAATAAAAAGTCTACGCCAGAATTTTCTGCAGATTTCCGGCTCCAATCGACTATGCATGCCTTACAGGCATTCGAGGGAGCCGGATCATGAAAACCGATGGCAAGATCTTTCAGGTAGCCACCCGAAAGCCTGCAAGAAAGGAAGCCCTGCCCCGGCTTCCTCATGAGCGCGATGAATCCGACGACAGCCAGCAGAGCGAGCCACGGTCGGAAATCCGGCAAGCCTATGAAGACATCATGTCGGGTCAGCAGGACACCGATTTGCGCGAGATGCGCGGTGTGGAATGCGTGGTCAGGGGAAAGGTGAAATCTCCGCCTGTGTGATTACGGTGTGATCACTCGCACCCAGCTGAGGTCGATGAGCCCGAAATCAACGACCCGGAAACCCTCAGGTCAACAGCTGCCAGATCAAAAACACACACCCCGCAAATCACCCGGTTTTGAAGGCGCGGTCAACTTCAGGTCGCGCCGCAGATTTTCAAACAGACACTCAGTACGTCGGCTCGATATTCACTAACTCGTCACCTTCGATCGTCAATGCACCGACCCGCTTGAGCTGCGTGACGACCCAATGCGCAAGATGAATATTGCCGAAATTCATATGCCGCCGGTTCGCTGACTGAATCAGCGGAACTTTACTGATGATATGCGGCACATCGGAGAGTTTGATTCGCTGCTTGTCCATCAGCAGGAATTTGAACAGTACCTTGATACCGTTCTGCGCATTACGCAGCGGATCGGCTTCCAGATAGCGTATCCGCGAATGCGCGGCCTCGATGGCCTCCTGCACTTCGGTGAACGGCCGGCCATGGCCGGGAATGACGATACGCACATCAAGCGCTTCGATCATGTCGAGCGTATCGCGCGTCTCTCGAAATCCTGCAAAACTGTCGAGCGCCGGGAAGATCACGCCAAAGCCTTTTTCCCAGAGCGCGTCGGCAGAGATCAGGATGCCATGCTTGTCGCAGAATAAAACATAGGAATACGGATGATGACCGGGCGCGAACAGCACGGTCCAGTCCAAGCCACCCAGCCTCAGCTTTTGGTCTGGCTGCAGTCCCTCATCAGCGCGAAAAGCATCACAGCGCTGTCCGGTCGCCTCAAAAGACAGCGTTGTCTTGTCCCAGCGCCTTACCCGTTGCAGCTCGGCTGCCGGAACTGCCGTATGCGCCTTCGGATAATGCTCCTGAAGAAGGCGATTGCCGCCGCAATGATCCGAGTGCAAATGGGTGTTGTAGATCGCATCCAGTGCCCGCCCTTTCAGCACGCCCTGTATCAGCTGAACCGTCTGCTCCGCATGCTTCACATAGCCGGTATCGACGACGGCAGTCCGCTCGTTATCGATGAACACGATATTGTTCGAGGAGAGCCATCCGCGCTCCAGCACATGCATGGTCTTTGGCAGTTTCATGGCTTGACCTGATAAGCAAGTGAAATTCTGGCGAATTCGGCCAGCAGCTCGGGCGTGCCGCCGTTGAAGGTGGTGAATGCATTGCCTGTTCTTACAACCAGCCGCGGGGGCGACACCCAACCGGCCAGCGGTATGCCGATCAGCTTGGCGCTGCGAATCTCGCTCCACCGCACCTCGCGATTCCACAGCCAGGTCTGACGTATGCCGTCAGCATCAATGGTCACTACCGAACGCAGGAAACCGATATACGACAGCGCCAGCATCAGCATCGCGGCAAGGAACAGCAGCCGCACGCCCCAACCATAATCGATCAGCGAATAACGCAGCGCGAAGCTGATGCCATAGCCTGCCATGGCAACCGTCACCAGCGTCGCCAGCATCTTGAACCAGGGGCTGTAGGCCGGACCAGTGAGTGTTGCGCCCGGCTGATAAAACTGAGTCTGCATGGGCGATGATTATGCCTGCACCTGAGCGCGCAAGGCCGTTCAATCAGGTCTTGTTGCGCGACGGCGAATGATCTGCTCCCAGATTGCGCGTTTTTTTGACTCGGGCGCAACACTCCAGTCGGTGATTTCCTCAAGTGTTCGCTGACAGCCCATGCATAGTCCGCTCGCGCGATCCATCTGGCAAATGCCGATGCAGGGCGACGGCAGAGGCCCTTGATGATGGGCAGGATCGAAGGCTTGCAAATTCATGATGATAGTAAAGTTTGTCAGTTGGCATCAGTCAGCGTCAGACACCGGCACGCTGCTTTTTCTCGGCCAGCCGCGCATGAAATCTATCGGGCACGATCACCGCCCGCTCATGCTCGCCTTCACTGATCTTGTCCAGACCATCCCAGGCCTCGACCCGGAAACGCACACGACGGCCTTCGACAGCGATCACTTCACCGCGTATCGTCAGTGTCATGCCGGGCGGTGTCGCCGCCAGATGCGAGAAGCTCACATGCACACCCAGGCTCTGCTCATTCGGCCAGTCGACGTACGGCATGATGCCGTGCGTGCAGGCCAGCTCCATTAATCCGACCATGTAGCCGGTCGCCAGCACGGCCGGCATGTCGTTCGCGAATTCCACGTGCTGGCCAAACAGGGCCGGCACCACCGAATGCTCGGGTACCGTCGTCTGCCACTCAAAGCGTAGGCCGGGTTTCAGGTCAGGGCTCATGATCCGCTCCGCTCAGGCTGCGCATTGGGGCGCAGATAGTGCCGCACGTTTGGCGGCAATCGCGCTGCCCGCGCGGCTGGATGACTTGCGGCCCAGCTGCTCGGAAATGAATTGCCCGGCATCGACCACAGCATCCAGTGAAATGCCGGTCGAAATGCCCAGCCCGTGCATCAGATACAGCACATCTTCGGTCGCCACATTGCCGGTCGCGCCCTTCGCATACGGACAACCGCCCAGACCGGCGACCGAGGAATGATAAATCACGACACCGACTTCCAGCGCTGCATAAATATTGGCCAGCGCCTGACCATAGGTGTCATGGAAATGTCCGGCCAGCTGCGCCAGCGGAAACTCTTTCTGCGCGCGCTCGAACACGCGCTTGACCTGCCCGGCCGTCGCCACGCCAATGGTGTCGGCAATATCGATCTCGTCGCAACCCAGATCGCGCATGCGCTTCACCACATCGGCTGCGGCCTCGGGTGTCACCTCGCCCTGATACGGGCAACCAAAAGCGCAGCTGATGCTGCCGCGCAGCCGCATGCCGTGCTGCTTGGCCGCCTGCGCAACTTCACGAAAGCGCTCGATGGATTCCGCAATCGAGCAATTGATGTTCTTTTGCGAGAAAGCTTCGGATGCCGCACCAAAAATCACCACTTCATCCATCTTCGAAGCCAGCGCTGCCTCGAAGCCTTTCATGTTCGGCACCAGCGCCGAATAGATCGTCCCCGGCTTGCGGGATATGCGTTGCATCACCTCGGAAGAGGTCGCCATCTGCGGCACCCATTTCGGCGATACGAACGACGCAGCCTCGACATTCGGTATGCCGGCGTCACTCAGACGGTTCACCAGTTCGATCTTCACCTCGGCAGAGATCGTCTGTTTTTCATTTTGCAGGCCGTCGCGAGGCCCGACCTCAACGATTTTTACCGCAGTCGGCAACAGTGAAGCGCTCATCAGTTTTCCTTGTGTTCGAAAGACAGCAGCTGCGCACCTTCGGCGACCTGATCGCCGACCGCATACAGCAATTCAGTGACCTTGCCCTGGGATGGCGCACTGATGGTATGTTCCATTTTCATCGCTTCCATGATCAGCAACGGCGCGCCCTTCTCTACCTGCGCGCCCGCATCGATCAGCAGCGCGACGATCTTGCCCGGCATCGGCGCAGTCAGGCGGCCGCCGTCGGTCTCCTGCTCGCCCGCATGCGCTATAGGATTACGCCATTCCAAAGGCCAGTGGTGGCCGCCATGGAACAGATGAAAGCTGTCACCGCTGCGAATCACATTCGCTGTCACCGGCCGCCCGTCAATGCTGACAATGAGCTGATGGCCGGCAGCTGCAAAATCGGTCAGCAGCACCGTTCCCCGATCGGTGTTCACGCGCACACCCGTGCGCTCATAAACGAGATGGACGAGAAGGTCGCCCGCCGGATCGGTGAATTTCAGCTGGCGCGTCAGCGCGGCATTCATCCGCCATCCGGAAGTCTGCGCCCACGGATCATTCGATGACTGCGACTCCTCCCGCACCAGCGCCGCGCAGGCCAGTGCCAGCACCGTCAGCGGCACGGGAGTCGGCGCCGGGAACAGCGCCGCATGATGGCGTTCGATCAGGCCGGTATCCAGTTCGGCGGCAGCGAAAGGCGGGCTGGCGATCAGGCGGCCCAGAAATTCCACATTCGTCGACAGACCGACCGCTTCGAACTCTGCCAGCGCCTGTGACATGCGCGCCAGCGCCTGCGAGCGGTCTTCGCCCCAGACGATCAGCTTTGCGATCATCGGATCGTAATACGGCGTGATCGCATCGCCTTCGCGCACACCGGCATCGATGCGCACGGCACGGTCGCGCGTGAACTCGGCGGCAGCAGGCATGCGCAAATGCTGCAGATGGCCGGTCGATGGCAGGAAGCCTTTTTCAGGATTCTCCGCGTAGACCCGCGCCTCGATCGCATGACCGCGAATAGTCAGGTCTGGCTGCAGCAGCGGCAGTCTCTCTCCCGCGGCCACGCGCAGCTGCCATTCGACCAGATCGGTACCGGTGATCATCTCCGTCACCGGATGCTCGACCTGCAGCCGGGTATTCATTTCCATGAAATAGAAACTGCCATCCTGTTGCGCGATGAATTCCACCGTGCCTGCGCCGACATAGCCGACCGCGCGCGCCGCGGCGATGGCCGCATCGCCCATCGCCTGACGTCGCTCGGCAGTCATGCCCGGGGCGGGCGCTTCTTCCAGGACTTTCTGATGCCGGCGCTGCACCGAGCAATCGCGCTCGAACAGTGACACGCAATGGCCCAGTGTATCTGCGAATACCTGGATTTCGATATGGCGCGGACGCACCAGATATTTTTCGACCAGCACGCGCTCATCACCGAAGCTGTTCTTTGCTTCGCGCTGGCACGAGGCCAGCGCAGCAGCAAAATCCTCGCTGCGCTCGACAATGCGCATGCCCTTGCCACCGCCACCGGCACTCGCCTTCAGCAATACCGGATAGCCGATCTTGTCTGCCTGCTGGTGCAGAAATGACGGATCCTGATTCTCGCCGTGATAACCGGGCACCAGCGGCACGCCGGCTTTTTCCATCAGGGTTTTCGCTGCGGACTTCGAACCCATTGCGCGAATCGCAGAGGCCGGCGGCCCAATGAATACCAGACCTGCTGTTGCGCAGGCATCCGCAAATTCGGCGTTCTCGGACAAGAATCCGTAGCCCGGATGAATCGCCTGCGCGCCGGTGGTCTGCGCTGCGGCGATGATGCGATCCGCTTTCAGATAACTGTCCGCTGCCGCCACACCGCCGATGGCGATCGCCTCATCGCAGAAAGCAACATGACGCGCGCCGGCGTCCGCTTCCGAATACACGGCCACGGTGCGCATGCCCAGCCGGCGCGCGGTCGTCGCCACCCGACAGGCGATCTCGCCGCGATTCGCGATCAGTATCTTGTTGAACATCGTCTCACTCCGGTGCCTGTGGTCAGCTCATGCTTTTGTTGTCTTTACATGCTGATCACTGTCAATGTAATTCTCGTCAGCGAATCTGCGCTTCAAATCTGTACTTCCAACGCCTTGAGCGTCCTCTGCCCCAGACCTGCAATCTCTTCCTCGTTCAGCACATAGGGCGGCATCCAGTACACCGTCGTGCCGATGGGCCGTAACAATAGTTCCTGCTCCAGTGCCGCCGTAAAAAATCGGCGCGCAAAACCCTCTTTCACAGCAGGCTGGACATCAAATGCCGCGATCATCCCGCGCTGCCTTGGATGGTGAACTGCCGGATGCGCAGCGACTTTTGTCAGCGCCTCAGTCAGCCATTGCGCACGCTGCCGGTTAGCGACGATCACCTCATCTGCTTCAAAAATTTCCAGCGTCGCCAGCGCCGCCCGGCAGGCCAGTGGATTGCCGGTGTACGAGTGGGAGTGCAAAAATCCACGCGCGATATCCGGGTGATAAAACGCCTGATAAACAGTATCAGTCGTCATCACCAGCGACAGCGGCAGATAGCCGCCGCTGATGCCCTTGGACAGACAGATGAAATCCGGCCAGATGCCGGCTTGTTCGCACGCGAAGAAACTACCCGTTCGACCGCAGCCGACCGCAATCTCGTCGGCAATCAGATGCACGCCGAACTCATCGCACAGCGCCCGCAGCTGTCGCAGGTACACCGGCTCGTACATCGCCATGCCCACCGCACACTGCACCAGCGGCTCGACGATTACCGCAGCAATGCGCCCGGAACGTCGCTCCAGCAGACTGCGCATCGCCGCAATCGCGCGTGTGGCCACATCCACCCCGGATTCACCCTCTGCTGCCTTGCGCGCATCCGGACTCATCACACTATGCGCACGGCGATACATGCCGCCATAGGCTTCGGTGAACAGGGGCACATCCGTCACACCCAGCGCACCGACCGTCTCGCCGTGATAACTGCCCTCCAGACACACGAATTCCTGCTTCTCGGGATGCCCGGTATTGCGCCAGTAATGAAAACTCATCTTCAGCGCGATCTCGACCGCCGAGGCGCCATCGGACGCATAGAAGCAGTGTCCAAGCTGCTGCGCAGTCAGCGCAGACAATTTTTCAGACAGCTGCACCACCGGTTCATGGGTGAACCCGGCAAGCATTGCATGCTCTAGCCGGTCCAGCTGATCTTTCAGCGCGTCGTTGATACGCGGGTTGGCGTGACCGAAGAGATTCACCCACCACGAACTGACCGCATCCAGATAGCGCCGGCCCGCATGATCAAACAGCCAGGCGCCCTTGCCATGGCTGACCGCGACCAGCGGCAGCCTCTCGTGATGCTGCATCTGTGTGCACGGATGCCAGACACTGGCGAGACTGCGCGCGACCCAGTCGGAATCGCCGATGTCACCGTGGTTGATGCCGCCACTGTTCATGCGAATGACAAGCTGCTTTACATCCTGAACACGCCAAAGCGCGTGTCCGGTATCGGCGCATTCAGTGAGGCAGACAGTCCCAGCGCGAGCACCGTGCGGGTATCAGCGGGATCGATGATGCCATCGTCCCACAGCCGGGCGCTCGCATAGTAAGGATGTCCCTGCGCCTCGTACTGATCACGTATCGGGCGCTTGAACGCTTCTTCTTCATCAGCGCTCCAGCGGCCGCCTTTGGCCTCGATGCCATCGCGGCGCACGGTGGCCAGCACGCTCGCTGCCTGCTCGCCACCCATCACCGAGATACGCGCATTCGGCCACATCCACAGCATGCGCGGCGAATAAGCACGGCCGCACATGCCGTAATTACCGGCGCCGAAACTGCCGCCGATGATGACGGTAAATTTCGGCACGGCGGCGGTCGCCACCGCGGTCACCATCTTTGCGCCATTGCGCGCAATACCTTCATTCTCGTACTTGCGGCCGACCATGAAGCCGGTGATGTTCTGCAGGAAGACCAGCGGTATCTTGCGCTGGCAGCACAGCTCAATGAAATGCGCGCCCTTCACCGCCGACTCGGAAAACAGGATGCCATTGTTGGCGATGATCCCGACCGGCATGCCATGAAGATGCGCAAAACCGCAGACCAGGGTTGCGCCGAAGCGCGGCTTGAATTCATCCAGCTCGCTGCCATCGACGATACGCGCAATCACCTCGCGCACATCGAAGGGCTTGCGGGTGTCGGTGGGAATCACGCCATACAGCTCGCTGGCGTCATAGCGCGGCGGCACTGGCTCGCGCAGTAACAGCTGCTCTGGCTTCTTGCGGTTAAGATGGCCGACCAGCGTGCGCGCCAGCGACAGCGCATGCAGGTCGTCCTGCGCCAGATGATCCGCTACGCCAGACAAACGGGTATGCACATCGCCACCGCCCAGATCTTCGGCACTGACCACTTCGCCGGTCGCAGCTTTCACCAGCGGCGGCCCGCCGAGAAAAATCGTGCCCTGATTCTTCACGATGATCGATTCATCGCTCATCGCCGGCACGTACGCGCCGCCGGCGGTGCAAGAGCCCATCACGACCGCGATCTGCGGTATGCCCTCGGCGGACATATTGGCCTGATTGAAGAAGATGCGGCCGAAATGATCACGGTCGGGGAAGACATCATCCTGATTCGGCAGGTTCGCGCCACCCGAATCGACCAGATAAATACACGGAAGATGGTTCTGCTGAGCGATCTCCTGCGCCCGCAGATGCTTCTTCACCGTCATCGGGTAATAGGTGCCGCCCTTGACCGTCGCGTCATTGCACACGATCACGCACTCGATGCCTTTGACACGGCCGATGCCGGTGATGATGCCGGCGCAGGGCGCGGCATGGTCATACATATTGAATGCTGCCAGCTGCGAAAATTCCAGAAAGGGTGTGCCCGGATCCAGCAGCTGATTCACCCGTTCGCGGGGCAGCAGCTTGCCGCGCGCGGTGTGCTTGTTGCGCGCTTCTTCGCCGCCGCCCTGCGCCAGCTTCTCGCAATGCATGCGCAGGTCATCGACCAGCGCCTGCATCGCTGCGGCATTCGCCGCGAATTCGGCCGAGCGCGGATTCAGTTGGCTCTCAATGGCGGGCATAGCGTACTTTCTGTGAATGGCGCGTGATCAGCGGCGATCAGGCTTTGAAATCGCCGTCGACATACCACCAGCGGCCGTCACGACGAATGAAGCGGCTGGTTTCGTGCAGCCGGTGCGCGCGACCACCGACCTTGGCGCGCGCGATGAATTCCACCGTGCCGTCATTGCCCTCCTCCTGCGCGGCACGCACTTCCAGACCCATCCACTTGATGCCGGCGTCGATCAGTTCCTCGGCAGGGCAAGTGGACACATCCCAGGTCGCGCGCAGATACGCTTCATCGGCCAGCACATACGCGGTATAGCGCGAGCGCATCAGCTGCTCGGGGGTCTGCGGCAGTTCGGCGCCGCTGATGAAACGGCCGCAGCAGGTGTCGAGTGCTTCTCCGCCGCAGGGGCAGGGTTTGACGATTTGTATGCTCATAGTGTCTGACATCAGCTTGCCAGGGCTCGTCCAATCAAGATCTTCTGAATATCGCTGGTGCCCTCGTAGATCTGGCAGACGCGCACATCCCGATAAATGCGCTCGACCGGAAAATCCGCAAGGTAGCCATAACCGCCGTGGATCTGTATCGCCTCGGTGCAGACCTTCTCGGCGATTTCGCTGGCCAGCAATTTTGCCATTGCTGCCTCTTTCAGGCACGGCAGGCCGGCATCTTTCATGGCCGCCGCGTGCCAGACCAGCTGGCGCGCGGCTTCGATCTGCGTGGCCATGTCGGCCAGACGGAACTGTACCGCCTGATGCTCGAACAAGGGCTTGTCGAAGCTGTGCCGGTCTTTCGAGTACGCAAGCGCCGCATCGAAGGCCGCGCGCGCCATTCCCACCGACTGCGCGCCAATCCCGATGCGTCCGCCTTCCAGACCCGACAGCGCGATCTTGTAACCCATGCCCTCTTCGCCGATCAGGTTCCCGGCAGGCACCCGACAGTCTTCAAACACGATCTGCGCGGTATCCGACGAATGCTGACCCAGCTTTTCTTCGATGCGGGCAACGATATAGCCCGGCGTGTTGGTCGGCACCCAGAACGCGCTGATGCCGCGCTTGCCCGCGCCCTTGTCGGTCACGGCCATCACGATCGCCACATCGGCATGCTTGCCGCTGGTGATGAATTGCTTGACGCCGTTGAGCACATAGCTGTCGCCATCGCGGCGGGCCGTCGTGCGCAAGGCCGAGGCATCACTGCCCGCGTGCGGCTCGGTCAGACAAAACGCGCCCAGCATCTCGCCCTTGGCCAGCGGCACCAGCCATTGCTGCTTTTGCTGCTCGTTCGCAAATGCCATGGCGATGCTGCATACCGGGCAGTTGTTCACCGAGATGATGGTCGAGGTACCACCATCGCCGGCCGCAATCTCTTCCAGCACCAAGGCCAGGGACAGATAGTCGAGACCTGCGCCGCCCAGCTCCTGCGGCACCGCCACGCCGAATGCACCGAGTTCGGCCAGCTGCTTCAGCGCGTCTTTCGGGAATTCGTGCTCGCGGTCCCAGCGGGCGGCGTTCGGCGCGAGCTGCTGCTGCGAGAAGTCACGCAGCGCGTCGCGGATCATTTGATGTTGTTCGGAGAGGACCATGAGTCTGAAAAATTATGATTTGGTGATACACAAAGTTCCGGATCCCGGCTTTCGCCGGGATCCACAGCCGTTGAAAACCATCACCACTGCATCTTGCGCCCGTCGTAACTCTGAAAACTACCGCTATCCGACGGCTTCAGCCGCTCGATCACTGTCAGCATGCCCGACACGCTGTCGGCCACCGAGGTCGGTGCCGATGCTCCCCCCATGTCGGTCCGCACCCAGCCGGGATTCATCGTCACCAGCGTCACGTTCGGATAATCATTGCGCGCGGAATGCACCGCCATGTTCAGCGCGGCCTTGGATGCTCGATATACCCAGCCCATGCTGGATTCGGCATCGGCAATGCTGCCCATGCCACTGGTGATGAACGCAAACTTGCCGCGCGCCGCACCGACCAGCGGCGCGACCAGGGGTATCGCCTGCATCGCGCCCAGCACGTTTGCATGCATGGTGGCATCGAACATCGGCAGCGCGGGCGGCTCGCTCGCGCCATCATACGAACCGAACACGCCCGCCACATAGACGGCCAGATCGATCTTCTCGCCGTCGAGCTGCCAGCCCAGCGCCGACAAGGACTCGGGCACAGCCACATCGATCTTCAGCGCATTTGCGCCATCTTCGTTGAGCGAGGCCAGCGATGTTTGATCGCGGGCGGTCGCGAACACCCGCCAGTCTGCAGCGAGCAGCTGGCGGACAAATTCGCGGCCGATGCCGCGCGACGCGCCGATGATCAGTGCGGTGCGCATGGCGGCTTACATCATCTCGATGGCCATCGCGGTGGCCTCGCCGCCGCCGATGCACAGCGCAGCCACGCCGCGCTTGCCGCCAGTCTTTTTGAGCGCGCCAAGCAGCGTGACGATGATGCGCGCGCCCGACGCACCGATAGGATGACCGAGCGCGCAGGCACCGCCGTGAATGTTCAGGCGGTCATGGGGAATGTCATGTTCCTTCATGGCGGCCATGGCGACAGCGGCAAACGCTTCGTTCACTTCGAACAGATCCACTTCCTTGCTGCTCCAGCCGATCTTTTTGTACAGCTTTTCGATCGCGCCGACCGGGGCCGTGGTGAACCACTGCGGCTCTTGCGAATGACGCTGGTGGCCGACGATTTTTGCGATCGGCTTCACGCCCAGCTGCTTCGCGGTGGATTCACGCATCAGCACCAGCGCGGCGGCGCCGTCATTGATCGAGGATGACGAGGCGGCCGTGATCGTACCGTCTTTTTTGAATGCGGGACGCAATTGCGGAATCTTGTCGATCTTGGCTTTCAGCGGGCCTTCATCCTTGTCGATCACCACATCACCGCCTTTGCCGGCGAGGGTCACCGGGGCGATTTCCCATTTGAATGAGCCATCGGCCGTAGCGGCCTGTGCGCGCTTGACGGATTCGATCGCAAACGCATCCTGCGCTTCGCGCGTGAACTGGTACTTGGCCGAGCAGTCTTCGGCATAGGTGCCCATCGCGCGGCCCTTGTCATACGCATCTTCCAGACCGTCGAGCATCATGTGGTCATACATCATGCCGTGGCCGATGCGGTAGCCGCCGCGCGCCTTCGGAATCAGATAGGGCGCATTGGTCATCGACTCCATCCCACCGGCGACGACGACATCATTGGTGCCGGCGGCCAGCGAATCATAGGCATAGATGGTGGCCTGCATCGCCGAGCCGCACATCTTCGACAAGGTAACCGCGCCCGCAGAGACGGGAACGCCACCCTTGATCGAGGCCTGACGCGCCGGTGCCTGACCCTGCGCCGCCATCAGGCAGTTGCCGAAGATGACGTCATTTACCACCTCCGGCGAAATGCCGGCGCGCTCGACGGCCGCCTTGATGGCCACCGCGCCGAGGTCATGCGCGGCAAGCGATGAAAAATCGCCCTGGAATGCGCCCATGGGGGTGCGTGCAGCGCCGACGATAACGATGGGGTCTTGCATGTTGCTCTCCAATCTGTGTTTCAGGTTATGGTGTTAAAAGGGTTGGGACTCGGCCGGTTCAGGCTGCCTGCGGCACGGTGGCCGCAGGCGGATGGCCAGACTGATGAATGAAGCGGATTTCTTGCGGATAAGGGAAGACATCCTCGACCTGTCCTTCCTCGATGCGCTGTTTGCGCTGACGCCAGTAATCGGCAGTCAGCAAGTCTGCATGATATTTCATGAAGAGCGCGCGCACCCTCGGATTGCCAAGCAAGAAAACGCCGAACTGCTCGGGGAAGACATCATTTTTCGCGACCGGATACCAGGGCTCGCTGGCCATCTCATCCTCTTCATTGCGCGGCGCGGGAATGTCGCGGAAATTGCAGTCGGTGATGTATTCAATCTCATCATAATCATAAAACACCACACGGCCCTGCCGCGTCACGCCGAAATTCTTGTACAGCATATCGCCGGGAAAAATGTTCGCCGCGACCAGATCCTTGATCGCATTGCCGTATTCGCGCACGCCGTGCTCCAGCTTGGCCTCGTCGCCGGCGGCCTCGGCCTCGGTCAGCCAGATATTGAGCGGCGTCATCCGGCGTTCGATATACAGATGGCGGACGATGATCTGATCTTCCTCTTCCTCGACCAGCGACGGCGCGACGGCTTTCAGCTCGGCGAGCAGCTCCTCGGAAAAACGCGAGCGCGGGAAAGCCACATTCGAGTATTCGAGCGTATCGGCCATGCGGCCGACGCGATCGTGATATTTGACCAGCAGGTATTTTTCTTTCACCAGCTCACGGGTCGTTTCCTTCGGCGCCGGGAAACTGTCCTTGATCGCCTTGAACACATAGGGGAATGATGGCAGCGAGAACACCACCATCACCAGCCCGCGTATGCCGGGCGCGGTCTGGAAGCTGTCAGAGGAATGCGCAAGGTGATGCAGGAAGTCGCGATAGAACGCGGATTTGCCCATCTTCTGCAGGCCGAGCATCGTGTAGATCTCGCTGCGCGGCTTGTTCGGCAGCATGGTCCGCAGGAAACGCACATAGGCAGACGGCACTTCCATGTCCACCAAAAAGTAAGCGCGCGTAAATGAAAACAGCGTGACGATCAGGCCGTGGTCGGACAGCACGGTATCCAGAATCAGCGCGCCCTTGCGGTTATGCAGCACCGGGATCACGAACGGATGGTCGCGATTGCCGTTCACCACCTTGCCGACGATGTATGCGCCCTTATTCCGGTAAAACAAGCTTGAGAGCACCTGTATCTGATGGTTCGGCTCGACCGGCGCCGTGCCCAGCATGTCCTGCAAACGTGTCTCGACCTGCGCAATGTCGCGTTCCAGATCGGAGAATTCGCAGGCCAGCTGGAAGTTCGTGACCATGCGGCGCACGGCATTGCGCATGCCGTCGCGGGCAGGGTAGTACACGCGATAGACCGGCACGCCCTCGGCCGGCTCGATGTATTCGGTCGATACTGCCGGACGCACGAAGATGAAATCATTGTTGTAGTACGCACGGTGCAGCATCTTGCAGCAGACCGAATTGAAGAATGTCTCTGCCAGCTCCGGCTGCCGATGGTCCGTCAGCAGGCCGATGTAATGCAGCTTCACCTCGCGCCAGACATTGTCGGTCAGCTCGGCTTCGTCGTACTCGTCCTCAAGCATCTGTACGCACTCGCGCACTCGACTGTCGTAGAAGGCAATGCGCTCGCGCGCCTCGGACTGCGCCTGCTTCCAGGTCATCTGCTCGAAATGGCGGCGCGCCGCCTGGCTGGCATGACGGAACAGCCGGTAGTGCTTGTCGAAGCCATCCAGAATCACGCGCGCGATGTCGAAGGCGATCTGGGACGACAGAAGTTTGGGGAAATGCTGCATGGCGCAGAGCGGTTCGTTTACAAAGACTTGAGGCGTGATTTAACGCGCGGTGGATCCCGGCTGTCGCCGGGATGACGATTTGAGCGGCGTGAGTCTGACACTGTCACCTCACACGGTCTCCGCAAACAGCTCGCGCCCGATCAGCATCCGGCGTATTTCGCTGGTGCCTGCACCGATCTCGTACAGCTTCGCATCACGCCACAAACGGCCTACCGGATACTCGTTGATGTATCCATTGCCGCCCAGCGTCTGTATCGCCTCGCCGGCCATCCAGGTGGCTTTCTCTGCCGAGTACAGGATCGCGCCGGCGGCATCCTTGCGCAGCGCGCGCACCTGCTCGGGCGTCTTCGCGCGATCGCAGGCCTGACCGACCGCGTACACATAGGACTTGCAAGCCATCATGGTCGAATACATATCGGCGAGCTTGCCCTGCATCAGCTGGAATTCGCCGATAGGCTGGCCGAACTGCTTGCGTTCGTGCACATACGGGATCACCGCATCCATGCAGGCCTGCATGATGCCCAGCGGCCCGCCGGAGAGCACCGCGCGCTCATAATCGAGACCGGACATCAGCACATTCACGCCGCGCCCCAGACCGCCGAGCACATTCTCTGCGGGCACTTCGCAATCCTGAAACACCAGTTCACCGGTGTGCGAGCCACGCATGCCGAGCTTGTCGAGCTTTTGCGCGACCGAAAAACCCTTGAAGTCTTTTTCGATCAGGAAGGCGGTGATTCCGCGCGGGCCTGCCTCGATGTCGTTCTTTGCATAGACCACCAGCACGTCGGCATCCGGGCCATTGGTGATCCACATCTTGCTGCCATTGAGCACCCAACGGTCGCCTTTGAAGTCGGCACGCAGCTTCATGCTGACCACATCCGATCCCGCATTCGGCTCCGACATCGCAAGCGCGCCGACATGTTCGCCCGAGATCAGCTTCGCAAGATATTTCTGCTTCTGCTCCTCGGTGCCGTTGCGGCGTATCTGGTTGACGCACAGGTTCGAGTGCGCGCCATAGGACAGACCCACGGATGCCGAGGCACGCGAGATCTCTTCCATCGCGACGATGTGCGCCAGATAGCCCATCGCGCTGCCGCCATAGCTTTCCTCGACCGTCACGCCCAGCAGGCCCAGCTCGCCCATCTTGCGCCACAGGTCCATCGGGAACTGGTCGGTGCGGTCGATCTCGGCGGCGCGCGGCGCGATCTCTGCCTCGGCGAACTGGCGCACCGCATCGCGCAATGCGGCAATGTCTTCGCCATGGTCGAAGCTCAGGCCCGGCAAATCGATCATTCGTCTCCCCTTCTCTGGTCTGTCTGTTCTGGCTGGTTTTATTCTTCAGGCTGCGCGGCGGCTGCGCGCCGGTGCCGGTTTGTGTCTGGCGTCTTCCAGCATCTGACGGCACTGCGCTTCGTGCGCAGAGATCTCGGCCAGCGTGACTTCGATATCTTCGCGCTGCTGCTCCAGCGATTGGCGATGGCGGTCCAGCACGGCCAGAAAGCTCGTCAGCTGGGCTGCCGAATCTTTCGGCGATTCGTACATGTCGACCAGATCCCGGATCTCCGACAGGGTCAGCCCCAGCCGCTTGCCGCGCAACGTGAGTTTGAGCCGCGTGCGGTCACGCGCGCCGTACACCCGCGTGCGCCCGCCCGCGCCTTCACGGCGCGGACTGATCAGGCCCTGATCTTCGTAAAAACGTATCGCTCGCGGCGTGATGTCGAATTCGCGCGCCAGCTCGGTGATGGTGTAGGTCGCCATGACTATTTGCGGTTAGAATGCCGTTTACGTAAACGTCAATCAAACCGGTATTGTAAGGGGGCTGACCGGCCTTGGAAAGACACTGGATTCCGGGCTGGGCCGGAGCGAGGTTTTTCAGGTACCAGACCTTCACGCTGTCATTCCGGCGCAGACCGTGATCCAGCGACTTTACCGATCAAAACCAATCTCCATCCGAGCCGCAGGCCGCACCGACTTTCTCTCATGAACGCCCTCGAATCCGAACTGAGCTACGCCTTCGGCGACACTTTGCCTGATACCGGAAAGACCATGGAAGTTGCGCCCGGCGTTCGCTGGGTGCGCATGGGGCTGCCCTTTGCGCTGAATCACATCAACCTGTGGCTGCTGGCCGATGAAGAAAAAACGGCTGACGGAAGGTCGCGGCGCGGCTGGACCATCGTTGATTGCGGCATTGCGAATGATGCGACGAAAAATGCCTGGGAACAGATATTCGCGAACGAACTGGAAGGACTGCCCGTACTGCGCGTGATCGTCACGCACTGCCACCCCGACCATGTCGGATTGGCCCACTGGTTATGCGAACGCTGGCAGGCACCGCTGCTGATGACGGCCGGTGAATACGGATTTGCGCGCATGATGTCGGCCGGCCTGCCGGGCGCAGACGGGCCGTCGATGCTGCCGCATTTCAGGCTGCACGGGCTGACCGACCCGGAGATGATTTCGCAGCTCGATGGACGCAGGAATTACTACCCGTCGCTGGTGCCTTCGGTGCCGATCGCCTTCCTGCGGCTTGAAGAAAACCGCGCTGTGCAGATCGGCGGACAGCACTGGCAGATCATCACGGGCAGCGGCCATTCGCCCGAGCACGCAGCGCTGTATTGTGAGTCGCTGAAGCTGATGATCTCGGGCGACATGGTACTGCCCCGGATATCGACCAATACCTCGGTGTTCCCGATCGAACCGGAGTTTGACGCCGTCGGTAATTTTCTTGATTCACTGAACAAGTTCCTGCCACTGCCGGAGGACACTCTGGTACTTCCCTCGCATGGCAAGCCCTTCCGCGGGCTGCACCGGCGCATCGCGCAACTGCATGCGCATCATGCCGAACGGCTGGAAGAAGTCCGGCAAGCGTGCGCTACCTCACCCCGCTCGGCGGCCGACATCGTGCCGCTGATGTTTCCTCGCGCACTCGATGCGCACCAGCTGAGCTTTGCGATGGGCGAGGCGCTCGCCCACCTGCACAGGCTCTGGTATGCAGGCGAACTGGTGCGCAACAACGATGAGGATGGCGTAATGCGATTTTCGCGGCTATAAATTTGCGTTCGGTTCGTTTCGGATTGAATGACAGTGGCCGACAAAGACCGGCTTCGTTACACGCAAACGAAGAATTTAAAAAAACTCAACTTTTACTTTTTTACAGACGGTAGTGCCTTCTTCGACTGACTATTACATGTTTACATGCAATAGTCGGTCTCATGAACGCAACCCAAGAACGCTTGGAATTCAGCGAAAGATTGCAACAAGCGCTCCGCAACGCCGAGTATTCACCGAACAGCCCCACTCAACTGGCCAGGGAATTCAATGTGCGGTTTGCAGGACATCCCGTGACCGTTCATGCGGCCCGCAAGTGGCTGCAGGGTGAGTCTATTCCGACGCAGGAGAAGCTGCGCGCACTGGCCAGCTGGCTGGACGTGCCTGCCGACTGGCTGCGTTTCGGGAACGCCGTCGAGCAGCGCGCCAAAGGCCAGACGGCCACACTCTCGCCGACAGACGCCAAGATCCTCGGCATGCTGGAAGCGCTGGACGAGCATCACAAGAGCATCGCTCTCGAATTCCTGCGCACGCTGTCGCGGGTGGCAAAGAAGAAGTAAGGCCCGATCGCCTCAGTGCGCCCCGGCCAGCGCCTGCAGGTAAGCCAGCCCGTCGATCGCGCGGCTGCCATACCAGGACAGCATCTCCCCATCAACGATACGCACTGGCTTGCCGGTCTGCTTCTCGAGCGCATCCGCATGCACCTCGGTAAATCGATAGGGCTCGCTGGAGAGCAGGATCTCGTCGATCTCGTCCAGCATGGCTTCATTCCAGCGAAACACCGGATAACGCGCATCGGACGAGGAGACCCATTGCTGCCAGCCGATCAGTGCCAGCATGCGCGCGATATAGGTATCGCGCGAGACCGTCATCCAGGGATCCTGCCAGATGCAGTACAGCACGCGATGCGGGGCGGCGGCGCCGCGCCGGGACTGAGATTGTGACTGACACCGCTGCAGCGATGACAAGGCGTCGCTGAAACGCGCGCACAGGTCTTGCGCCTCGCGCTGTTTGCCGAAAATACCGCCGAGCAGCCGGTAGAGCGCGAGGTTATCCTCAGGCGCCACCGGGTGAGTGACGACCACATTGGGCACGAAGCGCGCAAGCTCATCGACCGTCGGCTTTTCATTTTCATCGATGTTCACCAGCAGATGCGTCGGCGCTAGTCGCCGGATCTTGGCGATGTTCACATCCTTGGTGCCGCCGATCTTGGGGATCGTCTTCAGCAAGCCTTCAGGGTGAATACAAAACCCGGTGCGCCCGACCAGAGAAGGCGTGAGCCCCAGCGCGCAGATCAGTTCAGTGACCGAGGGCACCAGCGAGACGATCCGGCATTCCTGTCCCGCAGTTACCGGCTGATGCATCACACCGATCGCATCCTTGAACAAGGCAGTCACGGCTCGCCAGCCTCGCCGTAAGCGGGCTTGTGCGGCGCGTTCGCGAACACGCGGTCATACAGCCAGTTGGGCAGCAGCCGCAAGAGCCAGGACACGCCACGCATGGGCCAGGGGATCACGGCATAACTGCGGCCGGCCGCAATAGTTCGCACCGCGCGCTGCGCAAACACCTCGGCCGGCAACAGAAAAGGCATCGGATAGGGATTGATCCGGGTCATCGGGGTATCGATGTAGCCCGGCGCGATGGTGACGACCCGGAGCCCATAGCGACGCAATTCGACCCGCAATGATTCGCAATAGCTGATCACCGCCGCCTTGGATGCGCTGTAGGCCTCCGCGCCCGGCAGACCGCGGATACCGGCCACGCTGGCAATGCCGACCAGCCTGAGACAACGGGCGCTGCGGGGATCTACCGCGGCCTGCTGCTTCATCGCGTCAATGAACGGCGCAAAGGTGGCAACCGTCGCGATAAGGTTCGTTTGAATGATGCGGGAAAAGACCGCCAGATCGGCCTTGCGCTCGGTGAGGGTGCCATGCGAAATGCCGGCATTCGCAATCACGATATCGATGCCGCCGGCTTCGCGCAGAAAATCTTCGGCCGCAGCGGCCAGTGCGGCGCTGTCGTTCACATCGACCGCATAGCGGCGGTGAGCCGATGCATTCGGCAGCGAGTCGGCCAGCGCTTGCAGTGCATCGCCGCGACGGGCCAGCAGCCCCAGCTGCGCGCCCTGACGGGCATATTCACGCGCCAGCGCTGCTCCCAGCCCGCTGGACGCACCCGTGATGAAAACCCTCAGCACGTCGCAGGGAAATATCGGCGGATTATTTTTTCTTCGCGATCAGCGCATCCATCACCTGCAGTGTGGCGGCATTCATCGCGGGCTCGGATGCGCCGCGCATGGTCTGGCCGACGATGGACGGCGAGGTGATGTACTGGCCATCGATGACAACGGTCGGCACACCGTCGATACGATAGGCCTCCTGCAGCTGGCGCACGCGGTTCACCTTCGACTGCACGCTGAAGGAGTTGTACACCTCCAGGAATTTCTTGCGATCGACGCCATGCTTGTCGATGAACTCGAGGATCGCATCTTCCTTGTCCAGCTTCTGGCGCGCGACATGAACCGCCTCGAAGACCTGCTTGTGGATGTCCATGCGGTTCATTGCTTCCAGCGTGTAGTAGAGCTTTTGCTGAGGCACAAAAGACTCACGGAACCCGACCGGCACGCGCCGGAAGACGATATTGTCACCCCGCTTTTTCACCCATTCGGTCAGCGACGGCTCGAACGCGAAGCAATGCGGGCAGTTGTACCAGAAGAATTCGAGCACCTCGACCTTCTTGCCGGTGTCCGTGGGCTGGGCATTTTGCAGACGGTGATATTCGGCGCCCTCGACAGGCTCGGTAGGCGACGCCACCGCAGAAGCAGCGGCAATGAATCCGAAACTGACGACGGCCATCAGGCGGGCTAGGAAACGCATGCTGGATCCTTGTGCAAGGTAGTGGGTTATCTGAAAAATTTTTACTTATCGGGGTACGCGCACGACAGCAGCATCAACGCCATTGTCGGACAGGCGCACACGGGCGCGGTTCATCGCCTCGATCTCCGAGAACGGGCCGACCCGCACACGATACAGCGTGCCCAGCTCTGACTTGCGCTCGGCAATCGTCGCGGCCACGCCCATCAATGCCAGCTTGGCCTTGGTCGCCTCGGCATCGTTGAGTTCGCGGAATGCACCGGCCTGCAAATAGTAAGTGAAGCCCTCGCTGCCTGCAGGCGAGGTGGCAGGCGCCGCGGGTGGTGTCGCGCCGGCACCGTTGCTGGTGCTTGCGCTTGCCGCGGCAGGCGATGGTGTGGCGGCGGGGCCGGCAGGCGCTGCGTTCGCCGGTTTGTCGGTGCGCGGCTTCTCGGCGGCTGGCGGGTTGCTGACGCCGGCCGCCGCAGGCGCACCGGTAACGGCAGCGGGTTCGCTCTTCTGGGCTTTGGCAGCAGCTTTCGGGGGGACGACCGGATCCGCATCTTCCAGCCGCTCGCGCCGTTCGCGCGCGCCACCCGGCAGTGTCTTGTTCGGATCGCCGAGCTCACCCGCGGGCTGGGCCTGCTTGCCGAGCTTGTCGACGAAAGGCAGCGGGGTTTTCATGATCGTCATCGCCACCCAGACCGCGATGACCAGACCGACAATCAGGCCGATGATCACACCGGCGACGGTGCCGCCGCGCTGCCAGCGGCGGGCCATGAAATTCGCTGCGATCCTGTCAGTCATTCGTCGTCTGTTCAATTCCTGCGGCACGCCGGCTTACATCCGCACCGGCGCCGAAACGCCGATCAGCTCCAGCCCGTTCTTCAGCACCTGACGCGTGGCCAGCAGCAGCGCCAGTCGCGCCAGTTTCAGTGCGTGGTCATCCACCAGCACCCGTTCTGCATTGTAGTAGCTGTGCAGCTCGCCGGCGAGTTCCCGCAAATAAAAAGCAACCTGGTGCGGGCCGAGTTCATCGGCGGCTTTTTTCAGCATCTCGGGATATTCGGCGAGCTTGGCCATGAGAGTCGCTTCACGAGGCGATACCAGCGGCGCAAGATCGACAGCCTTCAGCGATGCTTCATCGCCGCCCCACTGCGCGAGCACCGAGCAGATGCGCGCGTGCGCATACTGCACGTAATAGACCGGATTTTCATCCGACTGCGCGAGCGCAAGATCGACATCGAACACGAATTCGGTATCAGCCTTGCGCGAGATGAGGAAGAAACGCACCGCATCGCGGCCGCGCGTCAGATCGCGCGCACCGTGTTCATCCGTTGCGGCATCGCCCGCCGACCACTCGATCAGGTCGCGCAGCGTCACATACGATCCGGCGCGCTTGGAGATTTTCACCTCTTCGCCATTTTTCATCACCGTGACCATCTTGTGCAGCACATAGTCGGGATACCCGGCAGGTATGCCAACGCCCGCCGCCTGCAAACCGGCGCGCACGCGAGCGATCGTGCCGTGATGGTCGCTGCCCTGAATATTGATCACTTTCTGATAGCCGCGCTGCCATTTGGCGATGTGATAGGCGACATCCGGCACGAAGTAGGTATAGGTGCCGTCGGACTTCTTCATCACGCGGTCTTTGTCGTCGCCGTACTCGGTGCTTTTCAGCCACAGCGCGCCATCCTGCTCGTAGGTCTTGCCGGCGTTGATCAGGGCATTCACTGCCGCTTCCACTTTGCCGTCGGTGTACAGCGAGGACTCCAGATAGTAGTTATCGAAGCGCACACCGAAAGCCTGCAGATCGAGATCTTGCTCATGGCGCAGATACGCGACTGCGAAACGGCGTATCGATTCCAGATCATTCACGTCGCCCGATGCCGTGACTGGCGCGCCATCGGAGGCTGCCACGGTTTTCTTGGCCAGAAAATCGGCGGCGATATCGGCGATGTAGTCGCCGTTGTAGGCCGACTCGGGCCAGTCGGCCGCACCGGGCTGGCTGCCCTTCGCCCGCGCCTGCACCGAGGCGGCGAGCGTGGCGATTTGCACGCCGGCGTCGTTGTAATAGAACTCGCGCAGCACCTGATGCCCCTGTGCTTCCAGCAGTGCGCAGATCGCATCGCCGAGCGCGCCCTGACGGCCATGACCGACATGCAGCGGACCGGTCGGATTGGCGGACACAAATTCAACCAGCACCTTCGCGCCGCCATTCCCGTCATCTGCGTCATTGCTCATGCCATAGCACTGCGCATCGGTGAACACGCGGCGGATCACCTCCTGCCTGGCGGCCAGCGCCACGCGCAGGTTGATGAAGCCCGGACCGGCGATCTCGACCGCATCGATCAGACCGCTGCGCGCCGGGTCGGCCATCACCGCATCGGCGATTGCCTGCGCCAGTTCGCGCGGATTTTTTTTCAGCGGCTTGGCGATCTGCATCGCGATATTGCAGGCGAGATCGCCGTGCGAGGGATCGCGCGGGCGCTCAAGGACGATGATGGGGGTTTTCAGTTCGGCGCCAGCGATCAGGGGGGCGATCGCCCGCTCGAACAGGGTCGCAATCTGCGCTTTGTGTCGGGCTTGCATCAGTGGGGAATCCGGGAGGCCGCGCAAATGCTGCGGACAAAGCGCAGATTATACCGGCTGGTCCGAGTGACAGAGGTCTGGCATGCCGGCCTGATCCGTGGCCTGATCGCGGTTTTGCTCAGTCCCGGCGCGGCTTCCCGGGCGTTGGACGACGGCGCGCGTGCGGCGGGTGATCCCCTGAGATGACCCGCAAAAAAGGGGCGCCCGACCGGGGCGCCCTGGAGAGGAGATAGTGCTACTACCTTGCTGCTGCGTGCCCCGGCCCGCAGACCGGTGCACACAGCCAGCATCCGCCATCGGATCCGATGTGTCAATTGATTATTACAATCAAGTAGTAAAGATAGGTTGACACAAGCGACTCCCCCCTCTACAGTCTGCCAATGAATGATGCGGGCAATGCGCCCTCGCCCCGGAAAGACCAATGAAGCTGCTGCGGCAAATCACCCGAAAACTGGCGTCCCAGCTGACCACGCAATGGATGCCTTTTGCCGATGTGGCAACACCTGAGCTGCCGCTGTCGCGCCTGCTGCGGCTGTCGCTGTTTCAGCTGTCGATCGGTCTGGCGACTGCGCTTCTGGTCGGCACGCTGAACCGCGTGATGATCGTCGAGCTGGGCGTACCGGCCTGGTGGGTCGCGCTGTCGGTCGCGCTGCCGCTGGTGTTCGCGCCGCTGCGCGCATTGATTGGTTTTCGCTCGGACACGCACCGCTCGGCGCTGGGTCTGCGGCGACTGCCTTATTTGTGGATAGGCAGTCTGCTGCTGTTTGGCGGACTGGCGATCATGCCCTTCGCGCTGCTGGCGCTGACCACGCAGCAGGAAGGAATGATCTGGATCAGCCGCATCGGCGCAGCGCTGGCTTTTCTGCTGGTCGGCGCGGGCATGCAGGTCACGCAGACCGCCGGACTGGCGCTGGCGACCGATCTCGCCACGCCGGAGAACCGGCCGCGCGTGGTCGCGCTGATGTACACGATGCTGCTGCTGGGGCTGGTCGGCAGCGGTGCGCTGTTTGGCTGGCTGCTGGCGGATTTCAGCCCGCTGCGGCTGATTCAGGTGGTACAGGGCTCGGCGGTGGCCGTGGTCTGGCTGAACCTGAATGCGCTCTGGAAGCAGGAAGCACTGAACCGGGAGCGCGCGCGGCAGGCGCCGGAAGAAGCGGCTTTCAGCGAGCACTGGCGCGAGTACGTAACGCGCCCCGGCGTGAAAAGGTTTTTGTGGACGGTGGGACTGGGTGCCTGCGCGTTCAACATGCAGGACATCGTGCTGGAACCCTATGGCGCGGAAGTGCTGCATCTGAGCGTGGGCGCGACCAGTCTGCTGACCGCGCTGACCGCTTGCGGGTCGCTGCTGGCCTTCGCAATGGCAGCCACCCTGCTTCATCGCGGCGTGGACGCGGTGCGGCTGGCAGCAATGGGTGCGCTGGCGGGCTTGCCTGCGTTCGCGCTGGTGATTTTTGCCGGGCCGCTGGAGGCGCCGAACCTGTTTCGCGCCGGCGCCTTTCTGATCGGCGTGGGCGGCGGACTGTTTTCGGTCGGCACGCTGACGATGGCGATGGGCCTGCAGCAGGGCGAAGACGCCGGGCTCGCGCTCGGCGCCTGGGGCGCGGTGCAGGCCACCGCAGCCGGTGCCGCCGTCGCGGCCGGCGGAATGATCAAGGATGCGGTCGGTGCGCTGGCCACGTCCGGCTGGCTGGGAGAGAGCCTGATCTCGCCCGTTACCGGCTACAGCTTTGTGTATCACCTGGAGATGTACCTGTTGTTTGGTGTGCTGATAGCGATAGGGCCGCTGGTGCGGCGCGATGCGCTGCCTGCGCAGACAGACCGGAAGTTCGGTCTGGCAGATTTGCCCGGCTAGTTGTATTCACATCAGCGCCGCCGGGCGCAAAAGAAAACGAGGAGAACCCCATGGAAACAGGCGCTATCACGCAATACGTGGATGTGGCCCAGCTGGTGCTGTATGTATTTTGGATTTTCTTTTTCGGCCTTGTCTATTACCTCTTGCAAGAGAACCATCGAGACGGTTATCCGCTCGATCCGGGCACCGGCCGCGACACCAAGATGGAAGGCTGGCCGCCGATCCCCAAGCCCAAGACCTACCTGCTCGCCGATGGCAAAGAGGTGGTGATGCCCTATCCGCTGACCGGCCCCGAATTCCTGCAGGCCGAGCCACGCCATCGCTGGATTGGCTCGCCGATCGAGCCGACCGGCAATCCGCTGCTCGCAGGCGTGGGTCCGGGTTCATGGGCCAATCGTGCCGATCATCCGGAACTCACCGCCGAAGGCGCACCCAAGATCACGCCGCTGCGCGTCAATCCTGAGCATGGCGTGGCGTCGCGCGACCATGATCCTCGCGGCCTGCATGTGGTTGGCGCGGATGATGAAATTGCCGGCACCGTGAAAGACCTGTGGATGGACAGCTCCGAGATGATGTTCCGCTACATCGAAGTGCAGCTGAATGACTCGGAACAGACCGTGCTGCTGCCGGTGCCGTTCGCGCGCATCACCGAAGAGCAGGTCAAGGTGCACGCGATCCTCGCGCATCAGTTCCGCGACGTGCCCGGCCATCGCAATGCCGAACAGGTAACGATGCTGGAAGAAGAAAAAATCGCCGCCTACTATGGCGCCGGCACCCTGTACGCGACTCCCTCGCGTCAGGAACCGCTGGTGTAAGCAGGCAGACCATGCAGACCTATACCGAGCATGAGTTCGAGGCGGTTCCGGGGCTCCCCGAAGCCCTGCCCGCCGGCGAGCGCATTCTGTGGCAGGGCAGTCCCGACTGGAAGCTGCTGGCGGTCGAGGCGTTCCATGTTCGCCGGCTGACGCTGTACTTCGCGCTGATGATCGGGCTGCAGGCGGTGATGAGCTGGGACAACGATCTCAGCCTGCGCGCCAATCTCGGGCCGCTGATGCTGAGCGCGACGCTGGCGACCACCGCGCTTGGTCTGCTCGCATTCACCGCCTGGCTGTCGGCCAGCACCACGATGTACACGCTGACCAACAAGCGGGTGGTGATGCGCATCGGTATCGTGCTGACCTTGTCATTCAATCTGCCGCTGCGCTGGATACAGGCGGCGCAGATCCGTCCGTGCGACGATACGCCGGACAATGGCGCCGGACATGGCGACATCGCGCTCGACCTGAAAGGTGACGACCGCATCGCTTATCTGCACCTGTGGCCGCATGCGCGCGCCTGGCATATCAAGAAGCCGCAACCGGCCTTGCGCTGCATCGCGAATGTGGAACAGGTCGGTGCGCAGCTGCACGCCGCATGGCAGCAGCGGCAGGCTGAGATCGCCGCCTCGCCGAATGCCGATGCCGGCAGCCGCGACCTGATCCCGGTGCGTATGCCGGATGGCGTCTACGCGCGATGAAACTCTCCGAGCCCCTGCACTGGACACGTCGCGCGCGCAGCGAGTTCAATCCTGCGGTGGGCTTTGCCATATTTGCGATCGCCTGTCTGGCACTGGTCGGCTGGGTGCGCCTCACCGCACCCGCGACCGCGCCGGCAGTCATCACGCCATCGGCGATGCGCGTGCTGAACTTCATTGATCAGCCGGACGGCTCGATCAGCGTGATCGATCACCAGACCAAGGACGTCATCGACCATTTCAGCGGCGAGCAAGGCTTCCTGCGCGGCACGCTGCGCGCGCTGGTGCGCGAGCGCAAGCTGCGCGGACTGACCGATCAGGCGCAGGCGTTCGAGCTGATCGCGCACGACGGCGGCCGCCTGACCCTGCGCGATCCCGCCACCGGCTCGACCATTGCGCTCGAGTCGTTCGGCCCCACCAATACCGCCGTCTTCGGCCGGCTGCTGAAATAGCGAGCAAGCGATGAGCGCGCCGAAAGCCATCGTCATCGGCAGCGGCTTCGGCGGGCTGGCAGCCGCCATTCGCCTGTCGTGCAAAGGCTATGACGTTGAGGTGCTCGAAAAACTCGATGCACCCGGCGGCCGCGCCTCGGTGCATCGTCAGGATGGCTTCACCTTCGATGCCGGCCCCACCATCATCACCGCGCCGCAGTTGCTGGAAGAACTCTGGACACTGTGCGGCAAGCGCATGTCGGACGACATCACCCTCAAGCCGATGGAGCCCTTCTACCGGATACGCTTCGATGATGGCAGCTGGTTCGATTACAGCGGTGACGAGGACACCATGCGCCGCGAAGTCGCGCGCTTCTGTCCGGCCGATCTGCCCGGATTTGAGCGATTCGTCGCCGCCGCCGATCAGGCGTGCAAGCTCGGCTTCGAAGATCTGGGCGGCATGCCCTTCAACAGTTTCTCCGACCTGCTGGCCGCGCTGCCCAGCATGGTGAAGATGATGGCGTGGGAAAGCCTGTACACGCTGGTGTCGCGCCACATCAGTGATCCCAAGCTGCGCATCGTGTTCAGCTTCCATCCGCTGCTGATCGGCGGCAATCCGTTTGCCGTCACGCGCGTCTACAGCCTGATCAATACGCTGGAGCGGCGCTGGGGCGTGCACTGGGCGATGGGCGGCACCGGCGCGCTGGTGCAAGGACTGGTGAAGCTGCTCGCCGCGCGCGGGGTCCCGGTGCGATGCAATGCGCCAGTGACGCGC
>JACCEC010433654.1_pt1 | contig 56242 bp, 41 predicted proteins | sample 7450121 | NCBI WGS metagenome assembly JACCEC01 (sample SAMN15323455, study PRJNA562643) | freshwater metagenome | isolation source: river surface water | place: USA:Blue River Watershed | collected 2017-08-18
AGTTTTTATCTACACAGCCTATCAAATTCTACCTTAGAATACGAGAAAATCTAATGGTACATCATAGGTCAAAAGAACTTAAAGTCTTTTGGTTGTTCAATAATTTACCTCTACACCAAGTGCGTTATTTGGATAAGCCCTTGCTTTTGAATGGTCAATGGGTCTATCTGACAGGTATGAAAACCATTAACCCCAAAGGGGGCCTGGAGCTTGTTATCATTGCTACTTTTCAATTTGATGAGAAAACCATGCAGGTATATGCCAAAAGGTGGACCATAGAATGCTTTTTCAAAGCTATTAAAAGTGCCAGTTTCAATATTGAACGGACTCATTTATCTGACCAAAAACGCCTTGAAAAACTATTCGCCGTTGTCTGTATTGCTTTTATGTGGGTGTATCTGGTCGGTGAATATCAAAATCAAACCAAGAAAATACCTGTTTTAACCCACCAAAGAAGAGCATTCAGCATTTTTCGATGGGGATTAGACGCTATTAACAGAGCATTACTCTTTGATAAACAAATAATTACAAACTATTCAAAACTTTTGACACCTACTTAACTTTTTTCAATATGAAACAGCAAACAATCAAAAGAGGAAAATTTTTGCGTGAATTAGGATTGAGTAGTAGCGCACTTATGGCATTTTATTGCATGGGTACTACCCTTATGGCTTGCTCAACGGGGAGTTCGGATCCAACCCCATCGGGTTCAACAGGTTCGAATACTGGGTCTAACACAGGGACAGCTGGATTAACAGGAAACGCCGATTTAAGCAAGGGGGCTATTAACTTTACCCTAGATTTGACCTCAAGCACCTATTCTTCGCTAAAAACAGAAGGAAAGTTTGTGGTAGTTGGTAGCGTTATTGTAGCCAATGCCAAGGGCACGATTGTGGCATTGTCTAAAGACTGTACTCACCAAGGTACAGAGGTGAGCTACCGAGTTGCTCAAAATGATTTTTATTGTAGTAACCACGGATCCGAATTTAGTACTACTGGAACAGTGGAAGTAGGCCCTGCTACGAAGGCTCTTACGCTATATAAAGCCCAACTAAGTGCCAATGGAAATACATTGACTGTTAGCGCTTAAATTTTGTGTTCTGTTCTTCCTAAAATAAAAATTTTGTACATCCTAAATTCGGGGGGCTATAATTTGTTTGGGCTAGATTGTTCTACCATCCGTTTGGGGTTTGAGTACGGCTTGACGGACAAAATTATGATTGGGGTAGGGTGCAGCAGTATCCCCAAAAACCCTATACCTTGGCGCTACAGCCTGCTAAAAAATAAAGTAAAATAAGTATAGTTTTATCAATCGTTCCTTTTTTATGAGTGGTCTACTTGTAGGCCACTCATTTTTTGTTACTCTCAATTTTATCACTTTTAGTATCATGACAAAATTCAAATACACACTCGTTTTTGCAGCAGCAGTGTTGATGTTAACCTGCGGATTTGTGCAAAAAAAAGGTAAATGGCAAAAACTTTTCAATGGTAAAGACTTCACTGGGTGGCATGTTTATAATAAACAAGGACAGCCAATTTCCGATAAATGGCAAATAGAAGATGGTGCAATGACGCTCACAGCACGAGGAGGTGGGGACTTGGTCACTGATCAAGAATTTGAAAATTTTGAAATGGAACTTGAATGGAAAATTGCTGAAAAAGGTAACAGCGGCGTAATGTGGGGAGTAGTGGAAGATAAGAAATACTGCTGCCCATATAGTACTGGCCCTGAAATGCAAGTATTAGATGATGCCAAGCATCCTGATTCGTTTGCTGGTAAAAATGGTAATCATAAAGCAGGTTCATTGTATGACATGATTCCTCCCGCTGATTTAACGGCCGTAAAGTCAGCAGGAGAGTGGAATAAAGCTAAAATGGTCATCTCAAACGGTCAGGGTACGTTTTGGTTGAATGGAAAGCAAATGGTGACGTTCCCAACCAAAGGAGAAGGCTGGGACGCATTAGTGGCCAATAGCAAATTTAAAACGTGGGATGGCTTTGGTAAGTTTGCAAAAGGGAAAATTGCGTTGCAAGACCATGGCGATAGAGTATGGTATCGAAATATTCGTATTCGTGAATTGTAGATAAAAAACACACCCAGCCGTCTCGGCTGGGTGTGTTTTTTTATCTACATCATCTTAGAAGAATTTCTTGAAAAACCTCGCAGCTACACAAACCCCTAAGGTAGCGCGAGGTTTTTTTATCATAGGTTAAGTTGTGATTGAATCAACGATGCAAAAATATGCAAACTTTTTATTTTAATGCAACTTTTTTTTGCATTTTTTTGCAAAATAATATTAGAAAGTTTTCAAACGATACCCTCAGACCTATTGACCTATGATAAAAGAAGAACGCCAGAGGCTCATCATTGAGAAACTCAATCGTGACCAAAAAATCAATCTATTAGAGTTGAGCCAATTATTAAATGTCTCGTACGATAGTATTCGTCGAGATGTGATTGAATTGGAAGATAAAGGGCTGCTTAAAAAGGTGCACGGTGGGGCCGTAGCCAATACCTATTTATCGTTCAAAAATCCTCAAAATTACGGTGCCGACCAACAAGAGGTAGTTACCTTGATTCGAAAGGTTCAAAAATTATTTGATAACCATAAAACGATTTTAATGGATGGGGGGACAACCAACTTTCATATCGCAGAACAGCTTCCTAGAAACCTGGAAATGACAGTGATAACTAACAGTTTACCTTTGGCCGCTGTTCTAAACGAATATCCTAAAATCGAAACTATTTTACTGGGAGGAACTTACCACAAGCGCTATCAAATTACGATTGGGAACCAAGTGATGAAACAATTGGAACATATTCGGGTAGATTTATATTTAATGGGATTCAACGGCCTACACCCAGAAGTAGGTGTGACGTTACGGCACTACGAAGAGTCGGTGCTCAAACAAAAAATGGCGCAAGCAGCCAAAAAAGTAGCTATTTGCGCCATTACTGAAAAGTTACATAATGTCGAGACTTATAAAGTGTGCGACTTACAAGATATTGACATTTTGGTAACGAGTCTAAAGCCTTCGGATATTGAATTGAATGGTTTTCGCCAATTAGGTGTTGAACTGCTTTGAAAATTTTGCAAAAATTTGCAGTTATTATAATATACCTTCGTCTGGTATATGTTGCACTAGAATTTTATCAATGCGACTTTTGTCCATATCAATAATCTCAAAACGATATTCCTGCCAACTGAAATATTCTCCAGTAGTAGGAATATCTTTGATGATATGCAGTGCAAATCCACCAAGTGTATTAAAACCAGTAAGCTCTTTGTCATTTTCGACAATAATGTCAAAGTGGTCAAGGAAATCTTCCCAAGGCAACTGGGCATCTACTAGAAAGCTACCGTCTTCGCGTTCGACAATGTCATAGTTGAATTCGTTTGTTTCGGATAAATCACCCACCAAAACATCCATAATGTCGTTGAGGGTTACAATACCTAAAGTAGCACCGTACTCGTCTACAATTAGCCCAAAGTGTACACGCCGCTCTTTGAATTTTTCAAGGGCTTGATAGGCTTTGACGTTTTCTGGCACGTACAACGGCTCTCGTGCCAGCGTTTCAAGCCTGAGCAACTGTTGGTCTAAATCTTCTCCCAGTAGATCCTTGACGTAAATCAATCCCACAATGTTGTCGATACCATCGTTACAAAGGGGGTACACCGAATGTTTTGACTCCATGATTTTTGCTCGATTGACTTCTGGTTCATCGGCAGCATCAAGCCAAATCATTTCTTGACGATTGGTCATCAGCGTAACAATACGGCGGTCGCCAAGGTGGAAAACGTTTTCCACGATTTCTTGTTCAATTTCGTCAATAACCCCACCCGTTGTTCCTTCCTGAATAATAGTTTTAATTTCTTCTTCGGTAAGAGCTTGGTTTTTAGGCGTAATACGAAGAATTTTCATAATCAAGTCACTTGACTTAGCTAAGAGCCAAATGAAAGGAGACGTGAGGGTTGAAAGCCAGTTCATAGGCGTTGCCATAAACTTGGCAATGCCTTCGGGGTTGGCCATCCCGATACGTTTGGGAACGAGTTCCCCTAACACCAATGAGAGATAAGTTACAAAAAGAACAACTCCACCCACGGCGATGCTGTGAGCATAGGGTTTTAGTAACTCAAACTGTTCAATGTACGCTTGAAAATCATTTGTAATACGTTCGCCACTGAACACCCCGTTGAGGATTCCAATAAGCGTGATACCAATCTGAACTGTGGATAAGAAACGATTGGGAGAGTTGGCAAGCTCAAGCGCGTGCTCCGCTTGACGGTCACCGTTGCGGGCCGCGGTTTCCAGTTTTGACTTTCGCGATGAGACCAGCGCGATTTCTGACATGGAGAAAATTCCGTTTATGAGAACGAGTAGAACGATTACAAGTAGTTCCACGTAAGGGGGATGGTTGGTACAATTGCAAAATTATCAAAACTATTTGCTATCCAAAACAAACCCATTTGCTAATTTTGTCAAGTTTTACTCTCTCTAGACGAATGATTATTTTTATCAAAGACCGACCTATCCGAATTTTAAGCGAAAAGGGGGCTCAAAAGCTACCTGATAGAAGCACTTTTGACAAAGTGGTAGATGCCAACTTAGAGATGTTAAAAGTGGCTAGTATTCGCGGACACGTGTTGATTTTGAACGCAACACCTATTACGGTAGAAAAGTTGTTTCATTTTTTGAACAACTTTGATTTGCCTGATTTACAGTCGGTTTATCTTGTTCCTAAAGACAAAGAGGCCGTAGAAAAACGTCTTAAAAAAATGTATACTGTTGTGAAAGCAGCAGGGGGCGTTGTGACCAAAGGGGAACAATTTTTGATGATGTTTCGCCGTGGTTGTTGGGATTTGCCAAAGGGCAAATTGGATGAGGGCGAAAAATCAAAAAAAGCGGCCTTACGTGAGGTGGAAGAAGAAACGGGAGTAAAAGCTGAATTGGTAGAAAAACTTTGTACCACTTGGCATACTTACACTCAGAACAACCAAAAATTTCTGAAACGTACCAAATGGTATTTGATGCGCAACATTAACGATAAAAAAATGGCTCCGCAACAAGAAGAGGGAATTGAGCAGATCGTATGGGTGTCGGAAGAAGAAGCACGTAAAGCACTTGTGAACTCGTTTAGTTCAATCCGTTATGTTGTCGATTGTTTTTTAGGTCAAGAAGTGGATACGGAGTAGTACCTTTTTGACCCAACTTCATCAATGAACAACCAATTTTTTATTGCTTTATCGTTTTTACTTTGCTGCGCTGTAGGTTTTGAAACTCGAAGCCAGAGCATTACTGGAACGGTATCAGACGTTGTGACGGGGGAAAAACTTCCTTTTGTAAGCGTGTTTCTGAATAATACTTCTTTTGCTACCGAAACATCGTTGGAAGGGCAGTACTTACTCAAAAAAATTCCTGCGGGAAGCTACAGTATTGTCTTTCGGCAAGTAGGTTACAAGTCGCAAACCCACAAGGTGACGCTTGATAATTCGTCGCAACTCAAGTTGGATATCAAACTTCAGGCCGATGAAAAGCTACTGGAAGAAGTGAAGGTATCTCAAAAAAAAGACAAAGTATGGGAGCGTCAGTTTGAGTTGTTTGAGAGGCAATTTTTGGGAGATAAATACCAAACAAATCAGTGCCGTATCGTTAATCCGTGGGTGCTAGATTTTACTGAAGAAAGAAATGTATTATCGGCCAAAGCGAAAGATATACTCGAAATCAATAATCAATCGCTAGGCTATCAGGTTCGCTATTCGCTCAATGAATTTCGGTTTGATGGTGCGCAGGTGTTTTTTAGCGGATTAGCCGAGTTTACACCTTTGTATTCCAACGACCCCTCTCAAAAAAATCAGTGGGAGCAGAACAGAGTGGAGGCTTATCGTGGCTCAGACATTCATTTTTTTAAATCGTTGCAGAAAAAAGCCGCGATGCAAGAAGGTTTTGAGTTTTTTGTTGATAAACCAGGGGAAGACCCCACCAAACGCTCCCCGTTCTTTTTTCAGGACCAAGTTAAAAAATTAGCCAAATTCCCCCTTGATAGCCTCGTAAAATCAGTTAAATCGAATTTCAGTGTCTCACTGCCTTCGCGTATTGAAGTTCACTACAAGGGAAAAGAAGGGGTGTTTTCAATTTACAAAGACAAATCATGCCAAGTGGCTTGGATTGAAACCAATGGCCAATCGTTGCTTTTCAATTCACAGGGCATTTTACTAAATCCGCAATCCTGTGCCGTTTCGGGGTATTTAGCCGCAAATCGCGTTTCTACCATGCTTCCGCTGGATTATGTGCCTTCTGAGGCTGCTGTTGTGCAGGTACATACTCCTCAAAAATTGTTGACGGAAGCTGCTTATTTTGTTACTGATAAGCCTTTTTATTTTACAAATGACGTTGTGCAACTAAGCGGAAAGATGCAGTATTCGAAAGAGGAGGGAGCTGATACATTGAGCCAGTTAGTGTATGTAGAACTGATTCATCCCGAATCGAATAAAGTGATGGTTAGGCAGCCAATTAAACTTGAAAATCGCTTATTTACGACCCAAATTTTACTGCAAGATTCTTTGATTAAACCCGCCACCTATTTAGTACGGATTTACTCAAAGTGGATGAAAAATCACTCAGATAGCGCTTTCACCTATCGCTGGATACCTGTGGTGAAAAATGACGAAAAAGCAGAGTACCTTCCTGAAATCAAACGGGAGCTTTTTCCAATGAAAGTGGAAGAATCAGAGGATTCTTTGGTAGTTTCATTGCCATCGAATGCCTTTGTTTGGGGGGGAGTTGCTATGATAAAAGGGGAACTGCCTAATCGATTTCCTTTAACTAATGCAAAAGATGGAGGAAGGGGGGCAAGTCAACAAAATTGGCCAGTTGAACGTGGAATAGGAGTTTCTGGGGTGGTTAAAAACTACCGTCCTTCAAAACATGAATCGGTACTAGTAATGTTACCGAGTTTAAACTTGAGCTTTTTTGCTGCTATTAGCGAAAGAGGAGCGTTTCAGTTTTCGGAATTACCTTTGGAGGGGCGTCAGAATGTATTGTTACAGGTGATGAATTCCAAAGGAAAGCCTGCACTTGATGTCAGTTTTGTATTAGATACTTTGATTTCTCCAAAGTGGTTGCCCTCACGTGATATGACTCACTGGAAAGTGTCTTCTGAATTGTATGAAGGATTGACAAAAAGAGATATTGTTCAACTTGAAGAGGTCCAAGTGAAAGCTAAAGTCCCACCCAAGCCTATTTCAACTATTTACAAGGAAGCTGATTATGTTTTGCAAGGAAAAGATTTGTACGAAAATGCCGTAGGGATGAACATACTTTCTGCTATCCAAGGTCGAGTACCTGGTCTTCGGATTGTGGAAGTTCCTGAAGAAGGCGGTTTGACCAAACTTATCATAACGATGCGAATGGGGGCTTCAGCAGGAGGATTAGTTCGAACCAAGCTTCCACAGCCTTTAGTGTTGGTGGACGGAACTCCGTTTGATAACATCAATTTGATTGCTCAAATTCCTGCTTCTCAAGTAGAACGTGTTGAAATTGTCAACCGTGCAGAAGCATTATTGGGGCTTCGAGGATACATAGGGGTAATATCCATTATCACCAAGTACGCAGGGGCTGAGAATAGAGGAATCATTGAACCAAAAGGGTTTCAAAAATTTGTAGTAGAGGGGATACCTCCACAGCCTGTTGCGCCTAAAAATGGACTCTTGGTGGAATATTGGAACGGGACATTACTCCCTTCTATCTTTTCGCCTACCACGTCGGTTAAAGTGCCCAAGCCGCGAATGAAAGGAAAGTATAGCATATATTTCGAAGGAGTGACCTACGGTGGCAAACCTGTAGCTTCCTCGTTTGTTTATACAGGTCGAGAGTAATGGCTACTACTGTTGTTGCATCCAACTGACAGTCATTTCAACAATGGCTGAGTTGAAGTTTTGCTGGGCAAATTCTTTATATTTCCCATTTTGCTGAAGTTGTTTGTATTCCGAGAATGAATTTACTCTTACCATGTGGTGATCCGCATTCCTCAACAACTTATACGTCGCTTTGGTGGGTAAAGTTTCGTTTACAGTTTGCGCAATTTGTTGAGCAGCTTCCGAACTGATGGCTTGGCTGTCGTATTCGCCATGAATAGCGAGGGTAGGGATAGTAGCTTGTGCCCAAGTTTGAATCAAATTAATACGATTCAACTCTGAAAAATAGTTTGCAGAACGTCCCCAGAACGTTCCTCGTCGATACCCGAGGGGGTTTTCTTTGGAAGTTAGGATGGCTTCAAAATCAGGTACACTGAATAAATCAGCAGCACTACGTCCTTGAACTAACCATTCGTACAAGAGGGGGGTCAACATCCGAGCGTTGACGTCAGCAGCAAGCAACGACTCTTTGAACAGCAAGGGTTGTTTACGAAAAACATCCAACATATACTCAAACCAAGGTTTTATGATAGTTCCGTAAACCATCACACCACGGGGCTTTAAGCGTGCTTTGAGTGCTATAAAAGGGGCCACCGTTCCCCCAACGGAATGCCCAAAAAGAAACACTTTTGAGCTATCCACAAACGAAAGCTTTTGAGTAAACCGAAAAGCATTCTGAAAAGCAGTTAGTTCTTCCTGATAATCAAGACGGGAGCAATCTTTAGTTCCTTCACTTTCGCCAATCCCTGGTTTTTCTACCCGTACGACTGCGTAGCCTGCTTTTACCCATCCATCTACTAGTTGTTTGATGGGGGAGAGGCTATCTTGGGAAAAATCAATTGAACTGCAATTAAAGTCTTGAATATAAAATACTGCGGGTACGTTTTTAGCGTTTGCAGGTCGATGTACAATGGTGCGTAAGAAGCCTCGTTGATAAGGAACTTCGCTGTAAGATACTTCGCCCACAGAACTTTCTCTAGTAGCGGGTTTTACTACGCCAACTGCGCGTGCTTTGCGGTTTTTTCGTAAGTAAGTTATCGAAATAGGGTCGTTTTCCTTTAGCTGTTGCTCTTGTGCTTGAAAATCAAAAAGATATAGAGAGTCTGTTTCATTAAGTGAGATAATGATATCATTGGCACGAAGGCCAAGTTGGGCTGCCGTCGATTGTGGATTTACGTTTTTCACCCAAATACCACGCGATTCATTGATTTTTAGCGCATTGAGGAGGGAGTCAGAAGCCTCTGCGTAGACAATACCCAATGAACCTTTTCGACGAAGGTGCTGGGCAAATGAGGTCGAAAGAATGGAACTCACTAATAATACAAGTACTAGGCTGAATTTTGAGTGCATCTGAATTTGTTGAAAAGTTAAGTAGGGCTGTACTACTAAAGTAACAAACTTTGCGCCAATTGTATCCGTAGAAAGCAGACCATAATACAATGGAGTTAAGTTTCACTAAGACGGATTTTTAACCCATCATAACCCAATTTTATGTGAGGGGGTAATTCTTTTTCTACCTCAGCATGGCGGCCCATTTTGTGACTTAAATGTGTAAAATAGGTCACTTTTGGTTGTAAAATGTTCACAGTATCAATGGCCTGTTGCAACGTGAAGTGTGAAATGTGAGGTTCTCGTTGTAACGCCCCTAATACCAAAACCTCTAAATTTAAAAGCTTTTGCTGTTCTGATTCGGAAATACTGTTAACGTCGGTAAGGTAAGCAAAATTGCCAATCCGAAAACCAAAAACGGGCAAACGATGATGAAGTACATCAATTGGCATGAAAGGAACCCCTAGCACTTCAAAAGGTGTATTTGTGATTTCGTGAATTTGTAAACGAGGAATGCCAGGATACCCATACTTGGCAAAGACGTATTCAAACTCTCGCTTTAGTTGCTCCAAAACCTGTAGCCGCCCAAACACGGGCATATCTTTATTTTGAAGGAAATTAAAGGCCCTTACATCATCCAGTCCTGCGGTATGGTCTTTGTGTTGGTGCGTAAAAATAACGGCGTCGAGTTTAATGATATTTTCTCGAAGCATTTGCTGGCGAAAATCAGGCCCTGTATCGATGACAAAACATTTTCCTTGAGTTTCAATGTAGATTGATACCCGTAGGCGTTTGTCGCGGTAATCCAATGAACGACAAACGTCACAATGACAACCTATCAATGGAATGCCTGATGATGTCCCTGTTCCAAGGAGCGTAATGACCATTCGATAAAAAGTAAAGTGGGTAATAAGTGAGTTTTCAATGCTTATTACCCACCATGCGTTTGTATTATTCTGCTTCTGTCAGTCCATTAACAACCTCAACGAGGCGGTCGAAGTTGAGTGGTTTTACGAGTACATCGTTGAACCCTGCTGTCGTAAAATCTTCTTCCGAGTAGTTTTTAGCATTTCCTGTAATGGCTACTACGGGAAGTTTCGCTTTGGCTTTATCAGAAAGAGAACGAATTGACTTTACACATTCCATACCGTCTAGTATGGGCATGTTAATGTCGAGTAAAATGATGTCAAAATCTTCTTTGCCCAAAATTTGTAGCACTTGTTCGCCATTTTTAACGGCAGTGATATCAAAATTTTGGAACTCCAAAATTTTCCGAGCTAGGTTTTGGATAACAGAACTGTCTTCGGCAATTAGAACTCGCTTTTGCGACATGGTAATAGGAAGTTTTTGGTGGTTTAATGCTTTTCTTTGCAAAAGAACAATGAAAAGAGGTACTAAGTAAGCCGAAAAATTTTAAACTGAAAAATGTAAAATGTAAAAGTTAAAGGTTTAGCTAATTCTATCTTCGTTTACCATCAAATTCGGAAAAGGGAGGAGGGGGGTAAAAACAAAAAATCCCGCACCGAAGTGCGGGATTTTTTGCTATGCGAATCAACTGATTAGTTGAAGATATAGCGGATACCGAATTGGCCTTGCCATACGTTGTTGACGTTGATACTCTTTACGAAGGCATCTTTCAACAAAATTGTTTCTCCGTTTACAACTTGAGTTGCCATACGGTAAACAGGAACACCTTGTGCATTTACACTTGCCATTGTCAATGGGTTTGTACCAGTAGTAGTATAAGCTACACCCCATTTGTTGTTAAGCAAGTTACCTGCATTAAGAAGGTCGAAACGGAAACGAAGAATGTTTTTCTTTCCTTTAGAGCCTACAGAGATGTTGAGATCTTGTTCAACTGTGAAGTCAAAACGAGTCAACCAAGGCACAGCAGCACCGTTACGTTCAGCATACTGACCACGACGAGTGCTCAAGTAAGGGTGGTTGGCGATGTAAGTTTCCAACGCAGCAGCTTGTTGGTCAGGAGTGAAGGTTTTACCACCAGAAGTAAACGACGCGAATGTCAAGTCAGCGCCTTTGTTGGGAACGAAGATAAGGTCGTTGTTCTGACCATCGCCGTTGATATCGCTACCAGAAATGTAAGATACTTTAAAACCACTGTTTGATACCATACCCAATGTGAACATGGTAGAACCACCCAATTTGCCACCGTAGTTGATACGGTAGTTCAAATAACCTACAATACGGTGACGAAGGTCGTTGTCAGACCATGATGGGGTCAAGTAATTTTGACCCCCTACTGTTGGAATGTTGGCCAATACTGTACTTGCTACCGACTGAATGTCTTTTGCCATTGCGTACGTATAACCCAACATACCGCTCAAGCCTTGTGTAGCTGTTTTTTCCAACTTACCCGTCAATGAGTAAGAATATCCTTCTTTCGTGTTAGTCAAGATAAAAGCGTTCGTATTAGCTGCGTTGATAAAACGAGCTGGGTTTACTGCTGCGCCCGACAAACCTGATGCAGGGAAACGACCACGTGTATCTGGTCCAGTGAAAGTTCTATTTGGACCGTTTAAGTTAGCGTCAATATAACGAAGCGCTTGAACGTTTTTGTTATAAATACCTTCTACTGTAGCAATCAAACCAAATGGAAGTTTTTGGTCAATCGCCAAGTTTGTTTTCCAAATTACTGGATTTTTTAAACCATCTACTGAAGCGTTGATTACGTAAGCAGGCAACTTCGTGATGTCAGTAGTAGTAGGCTTATAACGGCTTGGGTCGGTTGTGAAAGGATATGCTGTAGTGTTTGTGAAGTTAAGAACGGCCGTGTTTACCCCGTTGTTCCCCAATTGGTTAGATACCAATACTTGTGGAATACGAGATACGAAGATACCTGTTCCTCCACGAACCTGCGTGGTTTTGTCACCTTTCACGTCGTAGTTAAATCCGAGGCGAGGAGATACCAGTAATTTGTTGCTTGGGAATGCACCTGTGCTGACTTTCAAATCTTTTCCGTTTTCGTCTTTGTAAGTCAAACCAGCAACTACAGGGTTGTTAAAGTCTTTTGCCAAATCATCATTGTAGTCAAACAAGTCAAAACGAACACCACCTGTCAACTTGAATTTGTCATTTACTTGGAATTCATCTTGGAGATAAGCTGCGTAAGTCGACTGCTTCAACGTTTGCAATGGTTCAGCACCATCGGGCAAGAGTGAGTAGCGGTAGTTGAAACGTGATACTGGTACTGGAGAAGTAGTCAAGTTTGGATTGGCTTTGAAGGCCAAAGCTGCTGTCTTGAAATCTGCGATGGAGTTAAATACCCATACCCCATTAGATGAAGGGAAGAACACGTTGTTTGATGTAAAGTGCTCATACGAAAGCCCTAACGTAATGGTGTGCTTACCAGCGAAGTAGCTCAAGTTGTTAGTAAAGTTCAGTGTTGAGTAGTTCAACTTGTTGTTAGGAGTGAACGGGTCAAAACCTGTTGAAGTATATGTACTTCCGTCTTTCAAAATGTCAATCGTTGGAAAAATTTCATTTTTGTATTGACGGTCTTCGATTTGCTTGTTGTAGGTGGCAATAAAGTTGTTGGCAAATTTGCCACCAAAGTTAGAGTTCAACTCAGCTACGAAAGAGCGGGTATTATCAGCGATTAGGTAACCTGTGTTTTCTGGTGAAAGTGCCAAAGCAGAGTTGGTACGGTTACCGTTACCTGCGGTGTTACTACTGGGACTGTTTGAGATAATCTGACCCGACTGCGAATTGTGGTGAGAATAACGAACCGACAATTTGTGGTTGTTATTGATATTGTAGTCTAAACGAACAAGTCCTTTTGTACTAGTTACATCGTTGTTGAAGTTGTCAATGGCTCCTGACTCGTAATTGAAGTTTGTCTTCATAAAGTTAGCCAAATCATTCAAATCATCCGCTGTCACGCGTGATACGTTACCTGTAGCACCTGGGCGGTTAGCCACCCATGTCAACGCTGGCGTAGAACTTGTAAAGTTTTCGAAGTTAGCGAAGATAAAGAGTTTATCTTTGATGATAGGTGCACCAATGCGAAAACCGAGGGTTTTTTCATTGATGTTGATGGTTGGAAGTGACTGACCATCTGCTTTTTTACCAACCAAGTTGCTCCCTCTTGTCAAATAGTAAGCCGAACCTGACACCTCGTTTGTTCCAGAGCGAGTCACGGCGTTGATACCTGCACCTGCAAAACCTGATTGACGAACGTCGAAAGGAGCGATGTTAATCTGAATTTGCTCAATCGCATCCAAAGAAACGGCAGTAGTACCTGTACGACCACCTGCTTGTGATGAAGAACCCAACCCGAAACCGTTGTTGAATACCGAACCGTCAATAGTGAAGTTGTTCAAACGGCTATCTTGGCCTGCAAACGAACGACCATTGCTGTAAGCGTTATATTTAGTGATATCGTCGATGGTACGACCGATAGTTGGCAGGCTGTTAACAGCGTTTAGCCCCAATGTTGTAGAAGCACCTGTACGGCCCGACGAGAAAATGTCAGAACGACCGCTTGTCACTACTACTTCTTGAAGTTCTTTCCCGTCTTCAACCAAGCTAAAATTAGCATCGGCCGAGGCACCTAAGTTAGCGTAAATATCGTCTTTAGATTGCTCTTTGAAACCTACAAACGTAACAATAACTTTATAAGGCCCACCTACACGAACTGAAGGAAGAACGAAACGTCCTTTGTCATTGGTTACTGTTCCGTACTTTGAACCTGAAGGCGTGTGAATTGCCACTACAGTAGCACCAGGAAGCTCCGACCCCTTCGTATCTTTAATAATACCTCGGATTGATGAAGTTGTTACCTGTGCGTTTGCAGAGGATAGACCCATAAAAATAGCAGTAATGACTGTAAAAAGTCCAATTACTGCTTTGTTCTTTCGTAGAAATTGAAAGTTCATACAATTGGGAATTTGGTTAGAATTATGATTTGGTTTTTTTGTTGAAAAACAACGAAATGCGGTGCAAAGAAACAAGAAAAATGGCTGACAAACAAAAGGCAGTTCTTAATATAATACCAACTTAACATTGTGAACTGTTTGATTTATTGGAATAAATCAATTTTTTATCACAAAATTTCAAAAAATTAGGATTAAAAAATTGTTACCACTTCCCCAATTTCAAACCGATTCATTGAATTATATAACAGTGTCGCTCAAAAAATGTTTAATTGCATTTCTTTTTGACTTTAGATAGAAATAATTAATGATAACTGACTTAAAATCGTACAAGTTGACCCAGTATAGCCACGGAGCAGGTTGCGGCTGTAAAATTTCACCAAAAGTCTTGGACGTAATTCTTAAGCCCAGTCCCCTAACCCGCGAGGTGTACTGTCCCAATGGGGGAGCTTCTGTATTAACTCCCCCATTGGGAGTGGGGGGGCTGCTGGTAGGTAATGCCTCTCGGGACGATGCTGCCGTGATGGATTTGGGGAACGGGGAAGCGATTATTAGCACAACTGATTTTTTTATGCCCATCGTCGATGATGCCTTTGATTTTGGTCGAATCGCCTCGGCCAATGCCATTTCGGATGTCTATGCTATGGGAGGAACGCCGCTTTTGGCAATAGCGATTTTGGGTTGGCCTATCGACAAACTCCCGCCCGAAGTCGCAGCGCAAGTAATGGAAGGAAGTCGGTCTATTTGTGCAGAAGCAGGTATTCCGTTGGCAGGTGGACATAGTATTGATAGCCCAGAACCTATTTTTGGCTTGGCCGTTACGGGAAAAGTAGCTATTCCCAATCTCAAAAAGAACGATACCGCCACCGAGGGCTGTTTGTTGTATTTGACCAAAAAAATAGGTGTGGGTATTCTAACAACAGCGCAGAAAAAAGGGATTCTCAAGGACGAACACGCTGATATTGCACCTCAGCAAATGATGCAACTTAATCAAATTGGAGCCGTGTTAGGTACGTTACCCTACGTGACCGCCCTGACCGACGTTACTGGTTTTGGAGTATTGGGGCACCTGATTGAAATGGCCGAAGGAAGTGGGCTGAGTGCTGAAATTGATTTTGAAAAAGTACCTAAATTGCCTTTTATTGAAGATTATTTGGCCCAAAAGTCGTTTCCAGGTGGTACGGTTAGGAATTGGGATAGCTATGGATGCAAAGTAGGCGAACTTTCTGAATTGCAAAAGTTTATTTTGGCAGACCCTCAAACCAGTGGCGGATTGCTTATTGCGGTGGAATCGGATGCCCAAGAGGAGTTTGAGGCATTGATGGAAGTACGTGGCTTTGAATTACAAACCTTTGGAAAACTGGTAGAAAAACGTGAAAAAGTTGTTTATGTGAAATAATTGAATTTAGCATTTGACCTTCATTTATGGTAAGTCCAAAATTATATTTAGTACCCACGCCCATTGGCAATTTAGAAGACATTACCCTGCGCGCCATCAATGTTCTCAAAAACGTAGATGTGGTATTGGCAGAAGATACCCGTACATCTGGAAATCTGCTCAAACACCTCGGAATTTCGAAACCCATGCAGAGTTATCATATTCATAATGAGCATCAAACTGTTCAAAAAATCATTGCCCGCATCTTGAAAGGGGAAAGCATGGCGCTGGTGTCGGATGCGGGAACACCTGCGGTTTCTGATCCTGGGTTTTTGCTGGTGCGCGAGTGTCTTAAAAATGGTATTGAAATTGAATGCCTCCCAGGGCCAACGGCTTTTGTACCTGCCTTGGTCAATTCGGGACTACCGTCTGACCGATTTACATTTGAGGGTTTTTTACCCCACAAAAAAGGCCGGCAAACGCGCTTGACCGAACTCAAAGAAGAAGAACGAACGATGATTTTCTACGAATCACCCCATCGACTTTTGAAATCTTTAGAGCAATTTGCAGAGTATTTTGGGGGCGACCGTCAGGCGTCGGTTTCGAGGGAATTGACAAAAATGTTTGAAGAAACCATTCGAGGAACATTAACAGAAATTATTACTTACTTTACCGAAAAAACAATCAAAGGTGAAATCGTTATTGTCGTATCTGGGAAATAGAAGTTTCCAGTTTCCAGTTTCTAGTTTGGGGGGTGCTGTTAGTGAGTTACTGTTGTTGTCATACCGACGAAAGAGGTATATAACCTCATGTTTTTTTCTTCTAAAGGCTGCCTGCTGCTTGCTGTTTACTCCATCTGTTTTTGCTCAAACGCTTACCAAAGAGGCCAAGGTGAGTCTTATTACGGTATCGCCAGGGGAGGAGTTATACAGCAGTTTTGGTCATAATGCCCTTTGGATTTCAGACCCTATGCAGGGAATAGACCGTGTATATAATTACGGTACTTTCGACTTTCGTACCGAAGGGTTTTACCTCAAGTTTATTCGTGGAACGCTTCCATATCAACTTTCAGTTTCGCCAATGTACTATACGCTGTACGGGGCGCAGGCAGAAAATCGATGGGTATTTGAGCAAGTATTGAACCTGTCTCAAAATCAAAAACAAAAACTTTACGATTTTTTGGAGAATAACTACTTGCCCTCAAATCGGCAGTATGCCTATAAATTCTTTTATGATAACTGCGCTACGCGTTTGCGTGATGCGTTGAAAGTGGCTTGTGGAGATAGTTTGAACTATGATACTAAAACGGTGTCTAGTGATAAGAAGCCCAAGAGTTATCGAGAATGGATGAACAAATATCTCTATGGAAAACCTTGGGCAAAGTTTGGGATGAATTTAGCGATAGGTTTACCTTCAGATCATATTGCTACGACTTACGAAGAGATGTATTTGCCCGATAATTTGCGATACCACCTTGACAAAGCAAAAATCGGGGGAGAAAATTTAGTTTTAACGAAAAATACCCTTTTTACGGCCTCAGGCTCAACCTCCGATAGAAAGTCATTAATTGAAATGATAACAGGGCCAGATAAACTAGTATTGGTTTTAATGATTTTACTTTTCCAAATAACGAATTATCAAAAAAAACGTGAAAGAATTGCCTACCGTTTTGATAAACTGTTTTTTGGTATTTTAGGATTTATTGGCTGGTTCTTGTTGCTTCTTGGAGTTGCTACCGATCATGGAGTAACTAATTGGAATATCCATCTGTTTTGGGCGGTACCGTTTCACTTACCTTTGATACTGTTTCTCGGCAATCCTAAACACCGTGATTGGATGCGAAAATATTTACTTTTTTGCACTGGGTTATCGGGGCTTTTTATCCTAACAACGATAGTGGGTAGCATTAGTTTGGGTACATTCATAGGGCAACCAATGGAAATAAGTTTTTTGGCTTTGGGATTATGCTTTCGTTTGGTTTTTCTTTACAAACGAGTGTAAGCGGTGTCTATCTTTAAACCACAGAACTCTATTACTTTTAGAAAGCGTTAAAATCATTGTACATGAATCTCGAAAGCATCACATTACAAACCATAGAAATTGTCCGCCAAGCGGGAGGATTTATCAAACAAGAAGCGGCCAAATTTGACCGCTCACAAACCGAATACAAAGCCGCCAACAACCTCGTTTCGTACGTTGACAAAGAAACCGAAAAAATGCTAGTTTCAGGTTTGCGCCAAATTTTACCCGAAGCTGGATTTATCACCGAAGAAGGAACGGCGGGCGAAGAATCAAACCCGAATGAACTGTATTGGGTCATTGACCCACTAGACGGAACTGCCAATTTTATCCACAGTTTGCCTATTTATTGTGTAAGTGTGGGATTGGTGCAAAATAGTATTCCTATCGCTGGAGTGATTTATCATTTAGGAACGGAGGAGCTTTTTTATGGCTGGCAAGGCGGAGGAGCATGGTGTAGCCCCCCAATCCCCAATAGGGGAAATAGAAGTGACTCCACCATTGGGGGCTGGGAGGCCACTCGTCTGAAAGTGTCGGGAGCGTCAACGCTTGGAGATAGTTTACTTGCAACGGGTTTTCCCTATTATAAGTTTGAAAAACAAGACCGTTACCTCAAAATTTTGGAAACACTCATGCAGCGCTGTCACGGTTTGCGGCGTATGGGAGCCGCGGCTATTGACTTGGCTTATGTGGCAGCGGGTCGTTTTGAGGCATTTTATGAATATAACCTCAATTCGTGGGATATGGCCGCAGGCGCATTACTAATTTTGGAAGCAGGTGGACAAATTACGGACTTTTCGGGGGGACAAAATTGGCTTTTTGGAGGAGACGTCATTGCGGGTTGCGCTGCTCAAACCGAATTACTGGAAGTGATTCAAGAGCATTGGGGATAATTGTTCATTTACTTAAATTGAACAATTTCGGGGGCTGAAATATCAAAATCTCTAAAGCGCAACGGCGGAACTCCGTCAAAACTTACTCTGTAAGGTGTCCCAATATCGGGGATTCCTGCATAGATACTTAGTCGAACCTGAAAGGTTGTAAAAGTTAGATTTTCGTTTCGGAACCTAAATCCAAGGCCATAGCCCTGAAAGGGTTTATTTCGAAATAAGTTTTGTCCACTAAAAGTGGACCATCCTAAATCAGCAAAAGTAAAAGGTGCGATGCGAAACCCCAAAAAATTGAGGGGACTAAAGAAGACCGTTTCGGCTCCAATCACCAATTTGCGCGTTCCGCGAAGTTCGTCACTGTAAATCCCCTTAATGCCTTCGTTTCCACTGATGTTGAAGTATTCGTTTTCAAACCGATTAAATCCCCATGCAAACTTTAGGTTGATAAAATGTCGAGCGTACCAATCTCTCCCAAAACGATGCAAAGGGGTAAAATAATTGTTTTCTGTACTAAACACCCCCTGCTCGGTGCCTCCCTCTTTCATGTACATACCAAAATTGGTGAGGTTGTACAAATACCCAATCTTTAGATATCTCGCTCGTGAATATTTTAAGCCAATGTATTTACGGTCACCCAATTCGGCAGGGTCGCTTCCATAAACAAACGATAGCAAATCTCCGACAGGTACGTCTTCGGTTCGCCCAAAACCATATATCAATAAATCGCGCTGGTAACGACGGTTTGAAAATCCAATACTAAACAACGTAGGTCTCGTATTTTGAAACAACTGATTGGTACTATCCGTCACTGTGCGGTCGCGCTGATAGAATGTTTGGCGTGTATGCCGCAAAGCCACCACAAAACGCGCCCGCTCGCGGAGTTTGCCGTCACCAAAAAAAATGCGAAACGAACGCCCAATCCAAGCATCAAACAAGCCGTATTGCGACCAAAAATAATTTCTTGCCGAGCGCCTTGTCAGCGAATCAAGGGTAAACTCAAACAGACGACGATTGTGATATCCAATTTCTAGCGCGCCCGCATACTTCATTTGAGGGGTAAAAAAAGGGCGATATACTTTCAATGAAAGTTGTTTTTGGTCGCGCTGAACGTTCAGGATTCCTTCTCCTGCAATGAATGTTTTTCCGAACGAAGGAATAAAATAACGACCTGCGTATTCCAAGCGTTGTCGTTCGTCCTTACCGTTGTAAGAAACGGTATTCTTAAACGATTGGCCCAAGCCTCTAAAGTTTCGTTGTTCGAGTCCGATGGTGAAATTATCAAAATTAGAGGCAGACCCATCGGGCAAGAGCGACCATAAATCTTGGGTATAGACGTGTATATCCACGGCGTCTTTGGCATTGCGAAAAGGCACAATGACAATTCGAGCGTCGTGAAAAATCCCTTGTTGACGCAAATAACGCTCATTGTCCCGCATTTTTTCGGGGTCAATGATGTCGCCTTCTTCAAAGAAAAGGTAATTTCTCATAATGGTACGTTCGCGAGTGCTTCGGTGCAATTTATTCCCAACACGGTCAATCCAGTTGGCAGGTACTAACGTAGTATCATGCACACTGTACCCAAATACATCCAAACTATGAACATAAATCTCCCGAATCCAGCGCCCAGCGAAGGGTAAATGTGGATTTTGCTCCATTTGAGCGACTTGACCCGAATCAATATGTTTATTGATGTCCCGAAACAATACGTTGTAAAACGTTTTAGGAACTACTTTTTTGGCGGTTTTCCCAAATGCCGTATCCTTAGCGGTGGGGGCGTCGAGTTTTGCCTTAAAAACGCTGTCTATGGGGCTAGAAATTTGTATCGAATCTTTGTTTTTGGGAGGTTTACGGGGTACATTACGTTCAATGAGCGTTTTTTGAGCTAACGACGTCAGCGCCGTCAGTACAAAGAACATTCCCCAAAAACCGTTTTTTAGTATAAAAATCATTTTATCAAAAACCCCATCGTACGACTATTAGCGAGCAATTTTAATGGTAAAATAAAAAAACTTAGCCAATATCCATTATTTCCCCCTTTTTTAACCAATGCTTTGTGTTAAATTTCTGAAAGTTGGCAGATAGTTTTTACTTTTGCCCTCGCAAAAGGCAAACATTTGAATGTTTTCAAAGCTACTCATTCTTCTTTTTTTACCCTTGGTTAGTTGCCTCGGGTTATTGACGGCAGGTAAAAAGGCCACTATTTGGGCAGGTTGGATCGCCTCATTGGTTTCCTTTCTTGGACTTGGAATTTCCCTTTATTTTTTACAATCATCGCTGCATTCTCCCCACCTTTTTTCCATTGAGTGGTTTCAACTCAAAGAAAAGTCGTTTACGCTCTCGCTCCAAACGGACAATCTTACGCTGGTAATGCTTGTTTTGGTACATTTTGTAGCCTTACTCGTCCAAGTGTTTTCAATTAGCTACTTACATGACGACGAGGGACGCTGGCGGTATTTTGCTTTTTTGGGCCTGTTTGTTTTTTCAATGTTGCTTATCGTCCTTGCAGGAAGCCTTTTCCTAATGTACGTAGGTTGGGAACTTGTGGGTTTGTCATCGTACCTTTTAATTGGTTTCTGGTACCATAAACCACGGGCTGTTTGGGCTGCAAAAAAAGCCTTTATTCTTAATCGTATCGGTGATGCTGGCTTTTTAATGGGGATTTTACTTTTGATATGGCTCACAGGAACCAGTGAATTATCGTTGCTCATTCCACAGTTTAGCGCGCCTACCTCCTCCATTTCCGACCCACAACTTACCCTGATTGGCCTACTTCTTTTTTGTGGAGCAATAGGTAAGTCGGCACAATTTCCGCTTTCGGCTTGGTTACCCGATGCCATGGAAGGCCCTACCCCCGTTTCGGCCTTAATCCACGCAGCAACCATGGTAGCAGCAGGGATTTTTCTAGTGGCTCGTATTTACTTTTTACTAACCCCCGATGCTCTAACGGTCATTGCCATCATTGGCGCCATCACTATGGTCATGGGGGCTTACCGCGCTATTTTTCAAACAGATATTAAAAAACTATTGGCGTACTCTACCGTTTCCCAGCTTGGCCTAATGGTGCTAGGCATGGGGGTTGGTGCGCGTGAAGCCTCCTTGTTTCACCTAGTGACACACGCATTTTTTAAAGCAGGGTTATTTTTGAGTGCAGGAGTAGTCATTCATGCGGTACATTCTCAGGATATGCGCCAGATGGGTAACCTTCGGCACTCGATGAAGACTACTTTTGTGGCCTATACCCTTTGTGCAGCAGCTTTGGCGGGGTTGCCCTTCTTCTCTGGTTTTCTTTCCAAAGATGCCATTTTAGTAGAAGTCTTTGCTTGGGCTTCTCAACGGGGCGGTATTGCTTACGTGTTACCCATCGTCGTGCTTTTTTCGGCAGGTCTCACAGCTTTTTATATCACAAAGCAATGGCGTTTGGTGTTTTTACCCAGACCTGCTTCTGAAAAAGCGGTACACGAAAGCCACATCCACGATGCTGATACGCTTATGAAAGTACCCTTAGTGATTTTGTCTGGTCTGTCATTTTTTGTCTGGTTTTCTTGGAATCCTTTGGATGCCGCCCAAGGCTGGGTTTTTCGTTTATTTCCCACTAATTTTAGTCATGAATGGCATGTCATTGTTGTTATTTGTTCAACCATTGCCGCCACAACAGGTATTAGTTTAGGCTATATTTGTACTTTTAATCACAATATCCCACCTTTTGTTCAACAATTAGGAGTAGTACATGAATCCATCAAAAAAACATATGAACAAGGTTGGAATAAGGTCAAACATCACTTCCAAGTACTACGTGAGCATGATCCTGAGACAGAGCATTACTTATTTTTGATAAGTCCTCTCCAACGCATCGGAACGTGGTTGTACCATTTTGATAGTAAAATAGTTGACATGACGGTCAATGGGTTTGCCTATCTCACCGTCATTGCTGCTCATATAGTTGGACGTTTTGACCGAATGGTCGTTGATGGAGTGGTTAATGGCGCGGCATGGTTGGTACAATTTGTAGGCAGCCGAACCCGAAATCTCCAAAATGGCCAAGCGCAATCTTATTTTGTAGTCGTTCTCGTAGGCATTATTGTTGTTATTCTGTGGGTGCTCCACTGATACTTGTTATGAAGATACCATATTTACTCTCTTTTTTTGTTTTCCACCCCATTGTTGGAGTCATTGCTATTTTGGCGATTTCTAATCGTTATAAGCACACTTACAAGTGGATTAATCTGTTTTTTACTGTTTGCCAAGTGCTCGTTTCGGGGGTACTTTATGCCCTGTACGATGCCTCCAGCTCTTCTTTTCAATTTGTCGAAAAAGCCGATTGGATTACCCTTTCGTTGGGTAATCTTGGTACAGTTTCCATCGATTACTTACTCGGAATCGACGGCATCAGTTTCGGTCTGGTGCTGCTCACTTCGGTGGTTATGTTCATTGGGGCTATTTCCTCTTGGAATATTGACAAACGAGAAAAAGCTTACTTTTCGCTTTATTTGCTACTAACTACCAGTATTACAGGCTGTTTTATAGCCCTTGATTTTTTCTTGTTTTTCCTCTTTTTTGAGTTTATGCTCTTGCCCATGTATTTCTTGATTGGGCTTTGGGGAGGGCCGCGCCGTGAGTACGCTTCCATTAAGTTTTTCCTTTATACTTTGGTTGGGTCGTTACTGATTCTCATTGTGATGATAGGTTTGTACCTGTCGGTGATTGACCCCGTTGAATCACAATTGACGCAGTCGATGGTGCATACTTTCGACCTTCGGTACATGACTAATATGCAGAACTATCTACCAGACAGTATTTTATCGTTGTCAGGAGAAATTTATTTGCTTGGAATGCCCTCCCGAATGTTGGCTTTTTGGCTGTTGTTTATAGGTTTTGCCATCAAGTTGCCTATTGTGCCTCTTCATACGTGGCTACCCGACGCCCACGTTGAGGCCCCAACCCCTGTGTCGGTGGTATTAGCAGGAATTTTATTGAAAATCGGGGGCTATGGATTGCTCCGTATCGCCTACCCTATTTTCCCCGATGCTGCCAACGAATATGCCTTTACTTTGGCGATACTTGGGGGGATTTCGATTATTTATGGTGGCTTTAACGCCCTAGCCCAAAATGACCTCAAAAAGATGATTGCCTATTCTTCGGTATCTCACATGGGGTTTGTCGTGTTGGGAATTGCGTCCTTGACTTCCGAAGGCATCAACGGCGCTATTTACCAAATGGTGAGCCACGGTATTCTTTCGGCCATGCTGTTCTTAGTGGTAGGAGTGCTTTATGACCGTACGCACAACCGCCTCATAGACAACTACCGTGGACTTATTGCCCCTATGCCACTCTATGCGGTGCTTACGGGCGTGGCGTTTTTTGCCTCGCTTGGCTTACCAGGTTTTTCAGGGTTTGTGGGCGAATTATTTACGTTGATGGGCGGTTTCAAATCGGCCGTGTTGCCTACGTGGGTAGCGGCTTTAGGAACAATTGGGATTATTTTGGCCGCTGCCTATTTCTTATGGACGCTCCAGCGAATGTTTTTGGGGAAATTATGGGCCAAAAACCAAGAAGATTTGGTGGTATTGTATGACTTAGACACCCGTGAAAAATGGATGTTGATTCCGTTGGGATTGTTGGCCTTCCTCATCGGGATTTTCCCCAACAGCCTTTTCCAGCTTTCGGACAAAACGGTGAGTCAATTGCTCAAGGTTTTTGAATAAACATCTATTTTAATCAAAAAACACTTGGTCAGGTTGTGAGCAAACAGACCCACAGGCACCTCAATTCCACCATTTGAGCTTCCATGTCCAAAAGGTTCCTACTAGCATAGGAAGAAGAATATTAATGCACCAAAGGGTAAGTGTTACTGCCAAAATGCGGGCAGGTTCGACGTCATAAAAGCTAAAAACGTACAACGAAGAGGCTTCACGAATGCCCAAATCACCTAAAAAATTGAGCGCTGGAATCAGCGTTTTGGCAAAAAATACTAGAAAAATTCCTGCTAAAGCAATCCCAAGGGACAATTTTACCTCAAAAATCCACAATAGTAAGGCAAACTGAGCTGTAAATACTCCATAGCGCAACAGCGCCCAACGAAAAGCTGCTCCAATTTCGCTTAACGAGTACGTCGCGATGACGCTGATGTAGGGCTCTATCCATTTGAAAAACTGAAACCTTTCAAGGTACTTTTCTGCTCGTTCGCGCTTCAGAATGAGCCAAATACCCAACAAGTTAGTGCTTACCAATGTCATAAAAAGTAGGAGTTGTGGGCCGTTTTGTAAACTAGGTTGCTGAAAAATCCAGACACCCCAACCCGCCGTTCCGAAAAACATGGAAACGTAAAACTGTAGTCCGTTGGAAAGTAAAGCGGCTCCTACGCCCGTTAGCCGTTGGTAGCTTTGTAGTGACAATACCCTCCCTGCCGCGTCGCCGACGTTGTTGGGCATCAAAAAACCAAGCGCAAGGCCCGCCAAAACTCCCTGAAAGGCTTGTCCAAAGCTAATAGTTTCAATTTTTTGGGCTAATAACTGCCATTTTCTGCTTTCGCAGGCCCAGTTTACGGGGGTAAGGAGTACGACTAAGGCAAGCAGCTCCCAATGGCTTTCGCGCAAATGAAAACAAAGGATGCGATATACCTCTACCAAACTTTGCCCTTTGGCTTCGATACTGACGTATAAATAGCACAATATCCCCAAAAAAAGGAGAAGTTTGAACACCCAAGTGATTTTTTTGAGCGAGGAGAGCCGAGAAAACCACGAAGGGCTGTTACTTTGCGTCATGCAAGATAAACTATCAAATCTGACTGAAAAAATTATTTTAGGGATTGACCCAGGAACCCGTATCGCAGGGTACGGTGTCATTCGTATTATTGGTGCACGTATCGATTTACTTCAATACGGTGTCTTAAAACTTGACAAATATAGTAGCCATGAACTCAAACTGAAGAAAATTTTTGACCGTATTGCTCAGCTTATCGAAGAATTTTTGCCCGATGAAATGGCCATCGAAGACCCTTTTTATGGAAAAAACCCACAGTCGATGCTCAAATTGGGGCGTGCTCAGGGAGTAGCAATGGCTGCTGCACTCAACCGAAATATTCCGATTGTGGAGTATTCGCCCAAAACTGTAAAAATGTCGGTAACGGGCAATGGAAACGCAACGAAAGAGCAAGTAGCCTTGATGTTGCAAAGTATTCTCAAAATGCCTCTTCAACCGGAATACCTCGATGCCACCGATGCCGTAGCTATTGCGATTTGCCATCATTATCATGCCAACGCATTACCATCAGCAGCGGCTAAAAAGAAAGGAGCGAAAAAAGGGGCATGGTCGGCTTTTGTAAGTGAAAATCCAGAACGAATCAAGTAGTTGTTTTTTTTGCTCGATGAAACGAGTGGAGTAGACAGATAAGAGCTTAGACTAGGCTTGTTGAACGTTGTTTTTACTGTACCGAATCAGGTAATCAAACGCCAATAAAGCAGAAGTGGCTACCGTTGCTAACACCATTTGTTCGGGTACCAACGACACCACTTTAGGAATCTAATCTCCTTCGACATCCACTTAACTCCTTGGCTACTACTGTTCAAGGAGTTTTTTTGTTGAAAAAACACTCCCAAAACCAGTAATACACCCACAAAAAACGCCGTTATATGCCACATGTGTCGGTATAATGGGCTTAAATACGGTTTTTTTGGCGTTATCGGCGTCAAAACACTTTTTGTAAAATCAGGTATTGTTTGGTCTAAACCATGCTACTGCAACAACATCCGCAGTGTCGGTTCTTTTGCTTCCGACAAAGCTGCTTCTGCCTCAATTTTTAGCATAAGTTTGTCCGTAAAAAGCGGGTTTGGAGCGTTGAAATCGGCTTTTTACAACGCTTCTCGTAGTGTATTTTCTTTTCGTTCTTGCACCCTCTAAGTAATCAAAATAATTATTTCTCTTCTTGAGAGGTCATTTTCTCGACAACAGGGTTTCTTTTTAACGCATTTTTTTCAAGTTCGGCTTGTTCTTTTCGCTGCCTAACGATGTCGATAGCTGTAAAAATGGCCTGTCGCATAGAGGTTTCGTCGGCAAGGTTTTTACCAGCAATGTCGTAAGCTGTGCCGTGGTCGGGTGAGGTACGAACAATCGGCAATCCTGCCGTAAAATTCACTCCGTCGTTAAAAGCAATGGTTTTAAACGGTGTAAGTCCTTGGTCGTGGTACATGGCCAAAACGGCATCGTATTTACGGTACGATTGGGCAGCAAAAAAACCATCCGCAGGATAGGGGCCATAAACGAGCTGCCCTTTGGCGCGCATTTCCTTGATCAAAGGTTCGATGATATCATTTTCTTCACTACCAAGTAAGCCACTTTCACCCGCATGAGGGTTCAGGCCCAAAACAGCAATGCGAGGTTTTCGAATGCCAAAATCGCCTCGAAGGGATTTAAGCATAGCTTGTAAGCGGGCAGTGATTTTTTCTTTTGTAATGTGAGAAGCTACCTCATTAAGAGGAATGTGACCAGTGACAACCCCCACTCGAAGTATATCACTCACCATAAACATTAAAGGCTCTTGAACACCAAACGATTCTGCTAGGTATTCGGTATGTCCAGGAAAGTTAAATTCCTCGTTTTGAATGTTATTTTTATTGATGGGAGCCGTAACAATAGCATCAAGTCGGCCTTCTTCAAGGTCTTCGACGGCACGTTTTAGCGACTCAAACGCCCCTTTTCCTGCTTCTGGCGTTACTTTTCCAGGTTGTATATCTTCTTGTGGATCTTGCCAACACGTAATTACGTTGGTCATTTTGGGGTTAATCATGTCGATTTTTTGAGCCCCAAACAAGTTCCAATCCTTCATTTCGAGCAGGTTACGATACCGATTCAAAATTCGCATTGAGCCATAGACTACGGGGGTACAGATCCGATTGAGTTGGTTGCTGTATAATACTTTAAGAATAACTTCTGGGCCGATACCATTATAATCTCCTAATGTGATGCCAATGACAGGTTTATCCGAATATGATTCACTCATGATGCTAAATTATAAATGAGATTTGTACATTGAGCCGCAATTTACGAATAATGCGCACTATTTTTGTAACCCTATTTATGCTGAGATTTTAATATGACCATTTTAATTGCCGACGACATACATTCTTCACTCTTCGAAATGCTCGGAGAGTTGGGGATAAACTTTCATTATGAACCTGCGTTTAAGCGAGCTGATATACTTGAAAAATGTGGCGAATACGAGGGCTTGATGATTCGTAGTAAAACGTTTATTGACGAAGAAATTTTGGTTAAAGCAACCCGACTCAAGTTTATCGCAAGGGCTGGTGCGGGCCTAGATTTGATTGACTTAGACGCTGCCGCAGCAAGAAATATCGAAGTATTTGCGGCCAACGAAGGCAACCGTGATGCAGTAGCGGAACATGCGTTGGGGATGTTACTAGGATTGTTTGCCAATATTGCGAAAGCTGACCGAGAAGTTCGACAGGGAACTTGGGATCGGGAAGGCAATCGTGGAATTGAGTTGATGGGAAAAACGGTTGGATTGATTGGTTTTGGCTTCAACGGAAGTGCAACGGCCCAACGTTTGAGCGGGTTTGGGTGTAAAGTTTTAGCGTATGACAAATACCTGACCAACTATGGCAATGCCTATGCAGAAGAAGCTACTTTGGAGGCAATCCTTGCCGATGCCGACGTAATCAGTTTTCACGTTCCGTTGACGGGAGAAACGCGTCGTTGGGTCAATGATGAATTTATCGAAAAAGTGGCTCGACCCTTTTTTTTGATGAATATAGCCCGTGGCGAAATCGTAGACACGTCGGCGGTAGTGAGAGGGTTAACAAGCGGTAAGATTCGGGGTGTGTGCTTAGATGTGTTGGAAAATGAAAAGTTAAAAACTTTGACCCCCGAACAACAAGCGGCTTTTGACTACCTTCGTACCTCCAACCGCGTGATTCTTACTCCTCATATTGCGGGATGGACTCAAGAAAGTTACGTAAAAATTAACGAAGCATTGGTAAAACAAATTAAGGCTTTCTTGGATTCAAAATAATAGTTTAGACAAAGGCGCTAAGACGCAGGAAGTCTTTGGACAAACCATATTTTTTACTTACGCTAAAAGCTCCATAAATACCCGCGACAATAACACAAGACAGAAAGAAAATAGTCATTTTGCGGCTCTAAACAGGCTCTGAAACGGTTGAACTCCACAACAGACCTGCCGCGCAACAACGCTAGGTCTTCCGCTTTTTCTTTTTTGCCGATGGAAACAACACATTGTTTAGTATGAGTCGATAGCCTGGGGAATGCGGGTGCAGGTTTAAGTCGGTTGGCATTCGGTGAAACCCGCGTTGTCCTTCGGGGTCGTGACCGCCGTAAAAAGTCCATTGACCCCGCCCTAACTCCCCGTAAATATAGCGGTCGGATGATTTGCTCTGCCCCATGACCAATGCACTTGATTTGACTGTTTTTTTATTAAAAGCAGTGGTTTGTCCAAAAAACTCTCGAATGATATTTTCATGATTTTGAACCAACATGGAAGGAATAACGTCCCATTTAGCCGAAAAATTAAAGAGTGAAAAAAAAGTGTTAGTGTCGTCACCCCAACCCTGACCAGAGGAGGAGTTAATATTTGAAAACGACATTCCTCCGCCTCGATAATCGTCGTCGTTGTTGAGTTCAAGCACAAAATTTTCGAATGCAATGGTTTTATCAAAATCTAATTTTGATTGTGCCTTGGGGTCAACGCCATCCCCGTCAAAAATGGAAGGAACAATGTCAACCCCTTCGGCAGCCAAGGCCACATCCAATGACTCAGCTCCAGAACACATAGCAAACAAATAGCCGCCGCCCGCACAAAAGCCTTTGATGGTACGGGCAACGTCGAGTTTGAGCTGTGAAACTTTCTTGTAGCCAAATTTTTTGGCAATGTTTTCTTGGGCTTGAACGTCTGCAATTGTCATGCGTCGACGATTACGACCAAACTGCCCTGTGAAATCTTCGTGGTGAAGGTGAAGCCAATCGTATTTGGCGAGGTCACCTTTTAGAATCTCTTCGTCGTAAACAATTTCAAACGGAATTTCGGCATATTTCAAGACAAGCAAAACCGCATCGGTATCCTCAAAGGAAGAGGTACTGACCTTAACGGGGCTATACACTACAATACGAGCCGCTTTGTGGAGTTTAACTACATCCATGTTGGCGTCCGGATGGGCTATTTGGGCCAACAAAGATTTGACGTTTGCCTCAGAGATTACTTCGTACGAAACACCTCTCAGCCGACATTCGCGCTCAAGAACGGTTGAATAATGTATCATAAAACTTCCGCCTCGGTAATTCAGAAGCCAGTCTACTTCGCGGTCGGCTTTGAGCTCCCAGTAGGCAATCCCATAGGCTTTGAGGTGGTTGGTTTGTTTGTCATCCATGGCAATCAAAATAGAATTGGCAAAAATTGACGAATAACAAATCAAGCAGAGTAACAATGTTTTGACGAATACGGCAGGGGTAAAAATTGGATAAACCCCTCTAAATAGATGCGCTTTGGTAAAAACGGTATTCATAATTAAAAAGGCAAAGAGTGGGTGGAATCAGAATGAGTTACTTTAAATGGCGTGGATAACCAAAATAGGGTAAAAGGTGAAACAAAGTTAATAGAAACTTTCAGATTGTCAAGTGTTTGGCCCGTAAGGTGTCTATTATCGCGTTGAAAGAAAATGTACAAAATGGCAAAAAGAAAATAAGGTTACGTACTTTTGTGCCTCACTTATCTTTATTTATGAAAACAATAGGACGTTTTATTTGGGTTTTAATTGTATCGGTCATTTTTTTTGGTTGTAACCGTGAAGAGTTGACGGGAACCGAAGAACAGCAAATTGAAAATTATATAAAAAATAACAATTTGGCTGTAACCGAAAAGACTTCTAGCGGTTTACGCTATATTTTAACGAAAGCCAATACTGGAGGTGCCAGCGTTAAAATAGGGCAACTTGCTACGGTGAAATACACTGGTAAACTTCTGACTGACCGAACTTTTGACGCTGGAACGTTCAGTTTTTATTTAGGTGCTGGCCAAGTGATTGCAGGTTTTGATGAAGGAATTGCAAAAATGAAAGTTGGTGAAAAAGCTACCCTTATTTTTCCTTCATCGTTAGGATATGGTTCGAGAGGAGCAGGGGCGGATATACCACCTAACTCCCCGCTTTTGTTTGAAATTGAGGTTGTTTCAGTCAAATAGTAGTGCTGGCTAGGCGCGGTCACTTTTCCAATTTCTTTGGTCGGTACAATGTACTCAAAGTCTTTTTGCACCTTGGGGTAAACGTTATTGAGGGCGTTCAGATACTTTGTGCCATATTCGTTATGGCCATAATCCGAGGAAAATCGGGTTACTTCTTCCACAAAGCCAATTCGGTCAAACCCAAGGATTTCAAGCTGAGCAGGCGATACTATTGGTGAGGAGTTGAGTTTCATAATAATAAATTATATTTAAAATCTATCGACAAAGTATTTTAATTGTTCTAAAAAAATAACTTCACTGCTGGTTGTAAAGTTAAAAAATGTTTTTATGTCTATCAATTAACTATTCAAAGTTAATTGATTACTTTCCATAAAACCAACTCGTTGAAAAGAAAATGTAGAAAAAGGTTTTCAATTAGTATGAATGCTTACTTCATAAAGAGCTAAATGACGTTAAACGAGATATTTTACAAGTGGATAATTTTTGCCCCTTTTTGTGCTGTAAAATACCAAGGGAAACGGTTTTGTTGCGTTTGTTGTATCAGCGGATTAAGGTAGTAGGGAGAAATAGAACTGTCAAAAAGAAAGGGAGACGTGTCCCTATTTTGAATAGAAGTAAGGTTTCGTACCGCATTTTTTCGAATGAGTATGTGGTCAACAAAGCCAACGGGCATTCTATTTAAAGGCTTTTCTAACAATAGTAGCTTATATCCATTCCACACCAATAGCTTCCCAAAGGAAAATGTGCGTATAAGTGGGTAAGTGGATGGGCTATGAAGGCTATGTTTGGTGAGTTGTCGAACACCTTGAATATCATAAAAGTTTTTCATGTAAAAAGAGAACCCTTGGGAAGTAGACGAAAAAAAATCAGCATCTGCAACAACAGTGGCATGTTGACCTTCAATAATACTAATGACCATTTGTTTGGGTACGTTGTGAACGACTAACGTTTTTTGGGTACGGTTTTTATAGAGAGAGTTGGATTGGGACAAAGCAAGTAGTAGACTTAATGAAAAGCAAATGCGTAGCCAAAAGCTGTTTTTTTGATACCAAAAGAGTAATAAAGTCCCGATAATTGCATAAACAATACCAACTTCAATCTTAGAAAAACTGAGAGAATTCAAAGTAGAGTAGGGTATTTTTTCAATCCATACAATAGATTGATTAAGCAACCAGACGATTCCAGTAAGCACCCATCCACATAAAGTTCCAAAGTAGGGTAATGGAGAGAGTGAGATGGCAAGCAGTGCAATGGGAATCATAGCCGTAGAAAGTGCTACGACCAAGGGATTCGCTAGTAGGAAGTAGGTTGGAAATTGATGAAAATAATAAACGGTAAGTGGAAAAGTAGCCAGTTGGGCGGTGAGTGCAACGGCAGTAATGGCCCAAATTTTATCAACGAGCCAATCGTTAAATGAAAACCATTGATAAACCAGTGGATACCCAAAAATAATGCCTCCAAGGGCTGTATACGATAACTGAAAACTGACCGAAAAAAGCAAAAAAGGGTCATAGGCAAGGAGTAAGAAAGCCGAGCCAAAAAGTGCATTTTCTCCATTCGCTTTACGATGGAGCGGGTCGGCTAGTAAAAATAAGCTAAACATAATGGCTGACCTAACCACGGGTGCCGAAAGGCCAGTAAGTATGGCATAGAACCAGAGAATTGTTAAAGTGAGTCCAGCGTATAGCCAGCGACCTTTTGGGCTGGTTTTGAGTTGTTGAAGTAAAAAAGCAAGAATGGCCACAAAGACTCCCATGTGAAATCCCGAAACTGATAAGACGTGAATAGCCCCTGCTGCTGAATAGGCTTGAACCAATTCATGGTCCATATCGTTGCGAAGTCCTAAAATCATGGCTTTGGCCACGGCATATTCGCGATTTATTGGAACAAGCTGTTTTAAACGGGTATCGCTCCACTGACCGATTTGATAAGGCCATTTTACCCACCAGTGGGAGAGCAATTTGCCAGTCAACACATATTGAGATGGTTGTAAGTAATGTTGAAAATAAATTTGTTTGTAGGCTTGAAATTGGCGAAAATCAAACTGTTCGGGATTGAGAGGAGGCTCAATGGGTTTTGGAGCACCCAAAATAATTAATTCAGCGCCGAATTGGGGGCGAGGTGCGGCTTTATTGATGTATAATTGAACTTTTCCATTGACTGATTTCCACTGGCCATTTACGTAAATGTGTGAAACTTCAACGACTGCGCGATGCGTTTTGGCTATAGTTTCGGGAAAAGTACTTACATGTGCACGGTAAGCAGTAGTGCTTTCGATGGGGGCGTGTGAAAGGTGATTTGGCGAACGTAGAGCGTCGCTTATCATTACATTTACTATGCCCAAGAGGATAAAAGAAATAAAGGTAAAACTGCCAAGCCCATATCGGTTTTTTAAATAGAAAAAGCAGGTAATCCAGCCTATAACAGTAGATACACCAAGAGCCAAAATTAGTTGGTTTGAGATTGGCCAATAGGATTGTGTCAATATCCCTAAAGCAAAGGCTACTGTGAGGCGAAAAAGTGGATTCATGGCTTTATGTAGGCAGTTTAAAACAAAAAAGTCAGGTTGCGCTCAACCTGACTTTTTTTAGGGTTATCGAACCACGACCAGCCGTTGGGTGACTGTTTCGTCTTTTGTTTTAACTCGTACTAAGTATGTTCCTGATGGTGTATCTACTGTACTCAGTGGAACTTCCCAACTCGGATAGTTTTCAAATAGTTTTTGTTGTATCAATTGGCCACTTAGCGAAAATAACTCTACGGTAAAGGTGCTTACTTCCTTGAGAGTTACTTTAATTTTGGCCTCACCATTGGTAGGGTTTGGGGCTATTTCTATGGCCAATTGGTTTCCAAAAGGAAGTTGTGTACACCAATATTTTACTAAATTATTTCGACGAGGAGATTTTTCAATGACCGCCATCATTCGTTCGGCTTGATTCTTAGTAAATACATTCATGCACGAATCAGGGGAATAATCCATGTAATTTTCGGTCATGTTCAATGTACGTACGCCCGAACAATTAGAATATACAGGGCCACAAACTGACGACTGATTGCCATTTTCGCAGGGAGGTGTATCTGCACAATAATCGTTTCCACAGGTGTCGTCTCCCCAAGTATGAATTAAGCCAAGCCAATGGCCTACTTCATGAGTAGTTGTTCGCCCTAAATTATAAAGGCGGCTAGTAACTGGTGCCCCAATGCCAAAAACGCGATAGTCAATAAAAACGCCATCTGTACGGATTTGAAGTTCAGTGCTATTGTCAATTCCATTGACGCCCGTAGCAGAGGGGAATTGGGCAATTCCGAGATAATTATTGGCAAAACGAGTCACCCAAATGTTCAGATAACGCTCGGTAGGCCATTCCTTTTCTTTAGTGGTGATGTCAGCCAAAAGCTGATCGTCGTTAAAGACGTCGAAATTTGTTTTTTGAGAATAATAATGCCGCGTAATCCCATTGGTATTTTTTCCATCGGGGTCAATATTGGCAAGGTAAAACTCAATGCCCGTATCGGTACCAACGGCGTTATTATTAAACCCGCGAGTACCAGACTTACGGCGATAATCTTCGTTGAGGATTCGAATCTGTTCTTTGATTTGTTCGTCGGAGATATTGCCATTACCAGCTCCCCCAATAGTACCTGTGGCGTTGGAATGAACCACATGAACAACGACAGGGATGCGTATTAGGTCACAAAGTGCACTTGTACGTGCTGAACGCTTTGGCGTTCGTAAAAATGTTTGGATAGAATCTTCTATCATTTGGCGTTTAAGCTTCCAATAAGGATAGCGTTTGGCCAAAACGGAATCATACTGCACAGCCGAACATCGCTGGGCTGAAGTTTCAGAAACTCCCAAACCAAACCAGAGAGAGGTTAAGAAGGCAATCCATCGTAAATGACGAATCATAGATGTCAAATCAAACGAGAAAACAATTATTTTTCTTTCTTTTCGTACGCATCCAAAATATCTTTCACCAAGCGGTGACGGATTACGTCGCGGCCATCCAACTCCACAAAAGCAATATCTTTGACGTTTCGGAGGGTGTCGAGGGCGTCTCTCAATCCCGATTGTTGATTTTTGGGAAGGTCTACCTGAGTTTTATCTCCCGTAATAATCACCTTGGAATTGGGCCCCATTCGCGTCAAAAACATTTTCATTTGCGAAGGGGTCGTATTTTGTGCTTCATCCAGCAAAATAAAAGCATTATTAAGAGTCCGCCCCCTCATGTAGGCTAACGGGGCAATTTCAATGATATTGTTTTCAAGATAAAACTTCAACTTTTCGGTTTGAATCATATCCTCCAACGCATCGTAAATGGGTCGTAAATAGGGGTCTATTTTTTCTTTTAAATCGCCAGGAAGAAATCCTAAGTTTTCACCTGCCTCAACGGCGGGGCGAGTGATGATGAGTTTCTTGACTTTTTTTTCCTTGAGGGCCTGAACCGCAAGCGCGACAGCTGTATAGGTTTTACCTGTTCCAGCAGGCCCTACAGCAAACATAAGGTCATGTTGGGCGGCTTTGTCAACCATCAGTTGCTGATTGGCTGTTTTTGCTCTAACAACAATACCACGAGTACCATACACAATCACATCTTTTTCGTCTTGAAGCACATGTGAGGGGGCAATAGAGCCACCGTTGGCCGTAAGGTAATGACGAACGTTTTCGTTCGTGATTTTTCCGTATTTCTGGTAGTGTTGGATGAGTGACTCAAGGATGTCGCTGATGCGAAGGATTTCGGGAGGAGTACCCATGACCCTAATTTCATTGCCACGTGAGATGATTTTACTCATCGGAAAGGCCGCAGCTACTTCTCTAATGTGGTTGTTTTCGACGCCCAAAAATTCAAGGAGCGACACGTTTTCCAAGGAGATTACTTTTTCGACCAAATGCTTTAATATGTTTAAGTTTTTGGAAAAATAGGTTTTTACTTTCGAATGTACAACAATTTAAACTATTTTCTAAGCACAATTTTAGCGAATGTGTCATTTTGACGTAGTTGAAAATGCTACAATTTTACAATCGCTTAACTGCATTATAAACATCAATTTGAGTGGTGATGGTTCGGATTAAAGGAAAATAACTGATAGAAATCAATTTTTTGATGGTGGGGTTTTTTACATTTGCATATCCTTACAAAGTTATTAAACTCTATTTTAAATTTTCCTTTAAATTGATTCCAATGCTTAAAAAGAAAATCCTCTTTGTTGCGATAGCATGTGTTTCTGTTTGGATGGGAGCTTGTAAACCCAAATCAAAGCCAGAAGAGTACAATGCAAAAGCCTCTGAACCAGAACTATATCATAAATCGGTTGAATTGTTGACAGAAGTTATTATTCATGATATTTTTAAGCCACCCGTTGCTAGCCGCATTTATGCTTATTCAAACCTTGCTGGCTACGAAGCTATGGTGCCTGGGTATCCCCAATACGAGTCGCTTGGGGGGAAGTTAAATGGCTTTAATAAACCTTTGCAACCTGAAGCAGGTCAGGAATATTGTTTCCCGTTAGCAAGTACAAGGGCCTTTTTGAAAGTAGCCAGAACGCTCACTTTTTCGGCAAGCTTCTTCGATGAATACGAAAAGACGTTCTATAAAAAATACGAAGACATGGGTATTCCGTCGGATGTCATTGAACGTTCGATGGCGTATGGTGATAGTGTGGCGGCTCATGTAATAAAGTATTCTACTAAAGATAATTACAAACAAACCCGTGGGGTTCGTTTTACTGTAACAAATGAACCTGGAACGTGGGTGCCAACGCCTCCGGCTTATGCGGATGCTTGTGAACCAGAATGGCACAAAATTCGCTCTTTAACTTTGGATTCTGCTCGTCAGTTTTCACCGCCACCGCCACCCATGTGGACCAAAAACAAGGATAGCAAGTTTTGGGACGAAACCCGTGAGGTGTACGAAATTGGTAAAAGTCTTAGCGAAGAGCAAAAGCGTATTGCGTGGTTTTGGGATGATAACCCGTTTGTAATGAACGTAGTAGGTCACGTGATGTTTGCTAATAAAAAAATGACCCCTGGAGGACACTGGTTAGCAATCAATGCGACGGTTTGTCGTAATGAAAAAGCACCTTTTGAAAAATGCGTAGAAGGATATTTACTAACATCGATTGCGCTTTTGGATGGCTTTATTGGGTGTTGGGAAGAAAAGTACCGTAGTCGTAAGGTACGTCCTGAAACGGTTATTAATTCCGACATTGACCCTAAGTGGCAGCCTTTCCTCCAAACCCCCCCCTTCCCAGAATATACGAGTGGTCACAGTACCATTTCGGCAGCATCAGCAGAGGTATTATCGTTTGTTCATGGCGATAACATCGTCTTTACCGATTCTACCGAATATAAACATGGCCACGGGGTGTTGTCGTTTAAGTCGTTTAGAGAAGCCGCTATGATGGCTAGCAATAGCCGTTTGTATGGCGGAATCCACTATCGTTCGGGCTGTGATGAAGGAAATAAAGCAGGAACGAAAATTGGCCAACATGTTTTGGCAATTGCTAAAACCAGAAAATAAGTGGCTGAAACAGCATGATACAAGTAACTAACTTACAGAAATCTTACGGGGGGCATCTGGTACTTCAGGTGCCCTCTCTCTTTTTAGAGAAGGGTATTCATTGGTTTAAGGGAGCCAATGGTTCGGGGAAAACGACTTTCTTTAGAACCCTAGCTGGAATGCTGCCTTTTGAGGGGGAAATTAAATTGGGGGAGTTTGATATTCGAACCAATGCGATTGAATACCGCCTTGATATCAATTATGGAGAAGCCGAACCCGATTATCCCGAGTTTTTAACGGCCAATGATTTAATTCATTTTGTTGCGAAAGCAAAACAAGCCTCTCCCAACCAAGTAGATGAATTGATTGACTTACTTGGAATTGAGCCCTTTTTGTACCAACCCACGGGTACATATTCAAGTGGAATGTTGAAAAAAACTTCTTTAATAATCGCATTTTTAGGACGGCCAAAAGTTATTATTCTGGATGAGCCTCTTATTACAATTGACGATGCTACTGTACAGAAAGTGTACGAATTGGTGCAAAAAAAACATACAGAAGGCGTGACGTTTTTATTATCCTCGCACCAAGATTTTCGGTTTGAAGCGTTGCCAATTAAGCATTTGTTTGAAGTAAAAGATAAAAAAATCAAAGAACTTCCGCTACCTAATGGCGAAAATATCAGTAAGTAATGCTTGCCATACTCAACATTCTCCGCAAAACCTTCGTAACTGAATATTATCGTCTCAATACAGGTTTTTTGTTTCTGGTGGCCATGTTTGCTTTTGGTATTCTTCGGCCCGAAGACCACATAGCGCTTGCTTCATATGTTTTCGCTTCTCCTTTTTTGCTGGTGTTAATGGGGCTTCTTTTTGGATTGTACCATCTAAAAACCGTCTATTTTGTTCGCCAACGAATGTTATGGAATTCCCATAGTTTTCTGTTTCAACTGTTGCTGATTCCCAAACCTCAGCGGTGGGTATCGTGGCTATATGTGCAGTGGATGTTATGGTTGCCAGTAGCTTTGTACGTCATTTTTGTAAGTTACTACGGTTGGTGGACAGGTGAAAAAGGTTCTGTTATAGCCACAATTTTGTATCTTTTTTGTGTTCCTTTGGTAGGGGTGGCAGCGTACGAATATCGTCTTCATCGCCCCAATCCCGATACTCGAATAAGCATAATAACTACCTATTTTAACAGACGTTTTACCAAGCCACAGTGGTTCTATTTTGTACTTTACTTGTTTTCTGAAAACCCTGTTTTATTATTTTTAACAAAAGGTTTTACATGTATCCTGATTGTAGCGGTTTGTAGAATATATCCTACAGATCGTTATGATGAGCGTTTATTCTCGCTCGCTGCTCTCACCATTGGGTTAGTTCATTCGGTAATAGTTCTGCACATGTATGAATTTGAACATTTACAGTTGCCTTTGTTACGAAACTTGCCCTTGCCATTAGGTAAGCGTTTTGGGCAATATGGACTTTTTTTTATTGTTTTATTACTTCCTGAAACATTATTCCTCTTTCGGTATTTACCCCAAGAAATTGAATGGGACTATGTTTTTGTATGGTGGCTGCTGCTTATGGGGATATTAAGTCTTTTGTATGGTAGGTTCTTACAATATCATTATACCATGGATTTACTACTTCGCCAGTGTTTTTATACCTTTTTTGTTGGTTTTTTTCTGATTATGTTTAGGCTCCCCGTATATTTGTTAGCGGTAAGTTGTTTAGGGGGAGGGGTATGGCTTTTTCATCGGTATTATTACTTGTCAGAGTACCTTGTTCATCAAGATGGCTTAAAAAGCCGTCCCGAAGATTAAGTAAGCAATGTAGAGATTTTTGATAGTTTTGCAGTCAAAATAAATCCTCGTGCACTTATGAAACGTACTTTTGGAAGTATATTAACTGGAATTGGCGTTATTTTTATTCTTTTTGCCTGCATCGCTTTTATGTCCGACAAGGCTGTTATAGGCTTTACTCTTACAAAATGGGAAACGATTGTTCCATTTTTAGTTGGAGTTCTCTTTTTGTTGGTGGGAGTGAATTTGCTTGGAAAGGTGGCTGATTAATTCTTTATATAATATCTCACAGATTTAACAACCCACAGACTCACACAGATAAGTTCTGTACCTATCTGTGTGAGTCTAAATATGTGCTTTTCTGTGAGAAAAAATTAAATGGTTATTTTCTTTCCGCCATTTGCCACCGACTTATAAACGGCCTCAACAATGCGAATGTCACGTAGTCCTTCTTCGCCAGGCGCAATGAGAGGAAGCCCTTTCATTAAAGCATCAGTATCATCGTCTAATTGCTTGGCTTGTTGGCTTTGTAATGGGAAATCAATTGGCCCAAGCGGGCTGCTTCCTTTGTTGCCAGTGTAACTTGAAAACGGCTCCATTTTAAACCAACCCTTTTCGCAATTGGCTTGCAAATAATTCATATTGATGCCAAAGCTTGTATGACAGGCGGCCAATGCACCACTTGGGAACTCCAATTGGAATGTTGCTGTCTCTTCAACTTCTTTGTAAATATCTGGGCGGGTTGTATGGAATTGAGCCGAAACCGACGTTGGCTCTTCGCCTACAGCTAAGCGTGCACCTTGAATGGCATACACCCCCATGTCACCCATTACACCTCCCCCCAAAGCTTTGTTTTGTTTCCAGTGGGTTGTTCGGGCATCAAAATATCCAGCGCCACACGTCACCATACGTACTTTACCGAACGTTTTTTCTTTGGCAAACTTCATAAAGGCTTGCGTGTTTGGGTCGTGCTGACAGCGGTATCCGATCGCAAGTTTTACTTTGTTATCGGCACAGGCTTTAATCATTGCTTCACAATCTGCTACGCTGGGCGCCATAGGTTTTTCACAAAAAACTTGTTTTCCTGCCTTGGCAGCCCTAACCACAAATTCACGGTGCATACTTGGAGGTAGTACCACATAGACGACGTCGATATCAGGATTGTTGGCGATTTGGTCAAAATTCTGATAGTTGTAAATATTTTTGTCTTTTAAATTAAATTTCTTTTGCCACGTTTCTGCCTTAGAGGCAGTTCCTGTGACGATACCCATCAGTTCGCAGTTTTTGGTAAGTTGGAGGGCAGGGGCAAGTAAATCGGTGCTATAATAACCGAGGCCGACTAAGGCAATTCCCAATTTGTCTTTTTTGGGACTTGTTGCAGCAATGAGCGGATTTGCCGAAATCAAAGAAGAAGCCCCACCGATGGTAGTGGCTTTGAGGAAATCACGACGCGTAAACATAAAATGTGAAGGTTTGGGAGGTTGGAAATGTTTTATTTAACTACAATATGCAGGAAATTTGAAAATATACTCCATAAAAGGTCAAATTGAAGAAAAATTACCAATAAGAAAATGGAGGGTAGAAAGTCTAAAAATCAACATCCAAGCCCAGTAAGCGTTGGAGTTCGAGAAGAGAAGGGTTTTTATCCGCTAATGCGTTGAATTTTTCGAGCTGGGTGTAGGGGTTACGTTTCACCTCATTGGGGGCAATTCGGTGATTAATCTGAATTTGGTGGTTTTTGAGTTGGCGGCGCAAGTACCCTAGCAATTCAGGCTTTACTTCATTAAGGAGGATGTTTTGGTGTAAGTTATCTAATAAAAGCTCAATTTCGGTTCCATCAATTTTGAATTCGCGATTGAGCATAATCTGTTCACTTACGGTTCCCCCATTTTCTTGACGAAGTTGGGCAAAAGCATCCCACGCACGTTTAAGTTCTTCATAAGTGAAGGGTTTATCTTCCCACACAGTAGGTGTTTCCGCAGGTAAAGCAGGGGGAACGGGCGCTTGTACGGAGGTGGGTTTTACATCAGAAACAGGCTGAGGCTGCGCCGTTAAATTAATGGTTGAGCGTAGTTTTCCCAATGCGGCTGGTAAGCCATTTTGGGGTGAAGGTAATGGTACTTCTGCTTTTACACTAGGACTCTTAGATGTAGTACTAGAGTAGGGTGCTCCTTGGCTATTTTCGGTTACACTAGGCTTTTTTTTTTCGTCGCTCGTAAGCGTATTCAAATCGAGGACTTCGGAAATTTTTGCCAGTTTCATCAGGCATATTTCCACGTGTAGTCGCTGTTGTTTGGCTGCTTTATAATTTATATCGCACTGACTGCCAACACTCAATGCAGAAAGTAAGAACGAAACGGATGCCCGAGACGATTGGTCGAGGTACTTGTTTTTGGCCGTTTCTGACACTTCCAACAATTGCACAGTTGCGGGGTCTTTGGCAACAAGGAGATTCCTAAAATGCTCTAACATTCCGACTACAAACAAATGCCCATCAAATCCTTTTTTGATAATCTCATTAAAAATTAAAAGGGTTTGGGTTATATCGCTAGAAAGAAGCGCATCGGTCAATCGGAAATAATAATCGTAATCGAGGATATGTAAATTTTCGAGAACGTCTCTGTACCGTACTGTATTATCGGTAGAAAAAGTAACGTTTAAATCGAACATCGAAAGGGCATCTCGAAGCCCGCCGTCTGCTTTTTGAGCGATGAGTTCGAGGGCTTCTCTTTCGGTCGAAATTCCCTCCTTAGTGGCAATGTGCTCAAGATGGTCAGCAATGTCACGCGGTTGGATACGATTAAAATCAAAAATTTGACAACGTGATAAAATCGTTGGCAAAATTTTGTGCTTTTCAGTCGTAGCCAAGATAAAAATAGCGTAGCTTGGTGGTTCTTCCAACGTTTTTAGAAAAGCATTGAAAGCCGACGACGAAAGCATGTGAACCTCGTCAATAATATAAATTTTATACTTACCCGTTTGGGGAGGGTAGCGTACTTGGTCAATCAGATTCCGAATGTCATCCACCGAGTTGTTGGAGGCAGCATCGAGTTCGTGAACGTTGAAAGAAGCATTGTTTTGGAAAGCGACACAACTTTCACATTCTCCACAAGGCTCTACTTCGTCGGTGAGGCTTTGGCAATTGATAGTTTTTGCCAAAATGCGGGCATTGGTAGTCTTTCCTACACCACGTGGACCACAAAACAAAAACGCCTGAGCGAGGTGATTGGTACGAATGGCGTTTTTGAGGGTAGTCGTAATGTGAGACTGCCCAACAACCGTGTCAAAAGTAATGGGGCGATATTTACGCGCCGAAACTACAAAATTGTCTGCCATGGCTGCAAGTTAGTAAGAGCCACGGTCAATTCAAACAGAAAATTCAGCCTCAAATTGTAAATAAAGCTAAATCAAGAAGTTAACAAGTACACAAAAAACATTGAAATACCATTAAATTGAGAGTTGATTTATTTGTCGGTTTGGCCTTGACGCGTTAAATATATAATTTTGCGGCTTTTTAAGTAGTAACCTATTCACCACCGAATGCCAAAGCTCTACTTTAATGTAGTTGTTGGGAGTTTGAGCCTTAAATACGTAAGCTGGGCCTTTTTTTTGTCTTAGTCTCCCCGCACTCTCTCAAGTAACTGTTAGTTTTCCTGCTGGACAAGGTACCCCAACGGGTTGACAGGTGTTAGAAAGTGCGCTAGTAGGGGGCATTTATTCGGGTGAAATAACGGCGGATGGATGGATGGAGGTTGGTACAAACTCGAAATACGTGCGATTAGAAATGGGCAAGTAGGTGAAACTACCGAAGTTGGTCGTTGAATAAATCAGGTAGATATTCAGCAAGGTTGCTTGTTTTACCTTAAATGAAACAAAAACATTGGTACGAAATTGACAAAGAATCAATCAATGTTGGAATGTACCAGTAAATGATGTTATTTTGCGGGTCAATTTTTGGAAACCCTTTCTTTTCCTTAGAGCATTAAATTAAACTATTAACTTTAAACTTAATAACGCGCAAGCAACTATGGCGTTAATCAACAAAATCAGGGAGCGATCAGGTATTGCGGTAGTGGTTATTGCCGCCAGTTTGATTCTATTTATTGTCGGAGGTGACATCTTAGGCTCACAAGCATTATTTGGGAACAACCCAAATGTGGGGGAAATTGCAGGTGAAACCATTAGTTACAAGGATTTCCAACTCAAGTTAGACCAAGCTCGTCAGGCGTTTGAAGCTCAAAGCGGCCGCGCTGCTTCTGAAGCAGAACAACAAAGCCTTCGCGAGCAGGTTTGGAACCAGTACATCATCGACTACGCTTACAAAAAAGAATTCGATGCTTTAGGACTTAAAGTAAGCAGCGACGAATTAGTTGACATGGTACAGGGAAACAACGTAAGCCCTGCTGTGCAACAGTCGTTTACTAATCCTCAAACAGGAGTATTCGATAAAACACAGGTTATTAGCTACCTCAAAAACCTTAAGAATTTGCCAGTGGAGCAACAGCAAGCTTGGGAAAATTTTGAGAAAAGCTTAGCGCAAGATCGTCTTCGCCAGAAGTATGAAAACTTGCTTCGTTTGGGTAGCTACGTAACACGTGCCGAAGCTGAGAAAGAATATCAAGCTCAAACGGCGAAAGCATCTCTCCGTTATTTGTATGTACCTTTTTATTCGGTGGTTGATACAACTATCAAAGTAACAGATTCGCAATTGCAAGATTATTTGGCAAAACACAAAGACGAATACAAAGGCTTTGATTCACGCACAATTCAATACGTAACTTTCCCAATTATCCCAACCAAAGAGGATAGCGTGGAAATGTACAATAAAATCAAAGAATTGGCTCGTGGGTTGGCAACAGCAACTAGCGATTCAACCTATGCAGGCATTAATTCAGATGTTCCTACTAAGCTTTATTGGTCATATTCAGACATGACTGACCAGTTGAAGGCGGCTGTAAAATCATTCATTCCTGGTAGTGTGAATGGACCATATCGCGAAGGGAATACGTATTTTATCTATAAGTATGGTGGGACTAAAATTGACACATCTTACACGATTCGTGCTAGTCACATCTTGATTCGTACAGAAGGGACAAGCGATTCGGCGAAAGCAGAAGCTCGTACAAAAGCAGCTGACTTGTTAAAGCAATTGCAAGATGGTGCTAATTTTGAAGAATTGGCCACAGCAAATAGTACTGACCCAGGCTCGGCTCAGCGTGGTGGAGATTTAGGTTTCTTTCGCGAGGGAGTTATGGTGAAGCCGTTTAATGATGCCGTATTTGCAATGAGTGGCATAGGTTTGATTGGCCGTATTATCGAATCTGATTTTGGTTTTCATATCATTAAAGTAACGGAGCCTAAAACCAATATCCTTTACAAGATTGCAGCGATTGGAAAAACAATGACTCCAAGCCAAAGCACACGCGACGCGATTTATGCAAAAGCTGACCAATTCTCGATAGAGTCTAAGTCGAAAGCGACTTTTGATGAAAACGTGAAAAAAGACAAAAACCTGCTTGTTCAAACAGCTAACCGTATTCCTGAGTCGGCAAGTAATATCAATACGATTCAAAATGCACGTGAGATTGTTCGTTGGGCTTTTAATGATGATACCAAAATAGAGCAAGTATCGACGGTATTTGAAACGGATGAACAATACGTTGTTGCTATCGTAACTGGTAAATCTTCAAAAGATAGTCCTTCAATCGATGATTTCCGTGATGCACTGACTCTGAAAGTTCGTAACGAAGTTAAAGCAGAACAAATCACGAAAAAATTGAGCGGTATTCAAGGGGCAACGCTCGAGGCAATTGCTCAAAAGTATGGTGCAGGTGCTTTGGTTGAAAATGCCAATGAAATTTCATTAGCAACTGGTTTCTTGACTAGCGCAGGTCTTGACCCAATTGCCCTAGGAAAAGGTTTTGGATTGAAAGCTGGTAAAAAATCAAAAGTATTCACAGGTGAGAACGGAGTGTTTATCATGGAAAAAATCTCTGATACTCCTGCTCCAGCCATTGCTGATTACTCAATGTACAAAGCAAATTTGCAATCGAAAAACCTACAAGCAAGTTATTTGTTGAACGAGGCGATTCGCGAAAATTCAAAAGTGGTTGATAACCGTGCTAAATTCTTCTAAGAAATCATGGTTAGCAAGTAATTAAAAAAGTCCCTGCTCTTTCGAGCAGGGACTTTTTTAATGTGGTACCAATAAAATTGAAGTGGCCAGCAAACAGTTGTACGAACCCGTCCAAGATGATGAATTATTTCTTAAACATCAATGCTTGTACTGGTCGAATACGACTTATGATAAGTGTAGGAATTAGTAAAATTACAGTAATTAGGCTTAAAATTCCTACGTTTAGCAACAAGAATGAAATCCAGTCAAATTCGATTGGAACAGTATTTATAAAGTAATTGACGGGGTCTAATGGAATGAGATGAAACTTAAATTGGAGCCAACATATACCTAAGCCAATTAAATTACCGACCACTAATCCTTTTAAAGCCAATTGTAGCCCAACGTAAAAAAAGATACGACGTATTTGGGTATTGGGGCTTCCCAGTGTTTTTAAAAGTCCTACCATGGGTGTGCGTTCCATCATCATTACTAACAAAACTGAGGCAATATTGAAGCAAGTCACAAAGAAGACGAGAATCAATAAAACCATGGTGTTTTGGTCAAGTAGTTGGAGCCATTCAAAGAGGGGTTGGTATTTGTCGGTTACTCGTTCTAACCGCATGTATGAGGGAAGTTGTGCGTATAATTCTTTTGCAGTTGGTTCAAGTTGTGTAAAATCTTTAACAAAATACTCATACGAACCCACCGAATCGGGACCCCAGCCATTCAATCGTTGCACAAGTCCAATGTCCCCCAAAACCAGTTGATTGTCAAATTCTTCTAAATTGGTTTCATAAATTCCCACAACCTTCAATTTTCGAACGCGAGGAGGGTTTTGAATAAAATACATCAATACGTCATCATTCAATTTGAGGTTTAATTTTTTAGAAATTACGCGACTAATGATGATTTCGTTGGCATAAGTAGTGTCTAAAAATTGAATGATACGACCTTCTACAAGGTTTTCTGAGAGTAGTTTCCAATCGTAATCGAGTCCCACCCCTTTTATGACAGCCCCTTGAAGTTCATCGGGTGTTTTTAAAATACCCGCTTTGTGAGCCACCGCTTGTCGATGCCGTAAACCTTTGACTTGCTGCCACTGGTCATAAGGGCGGCTATGAAAGGGAAGGGGAGCACTTTCGTATGATTGATTGAGGGATAGCTTGCTGACTTGAAGGTGCGAACCAAACAAGAATACTTTTTGGTAGATAGCTCCCTTAAAGCCAAATAACACGGCCAATGCTACAATTCCAACGGCGATTCCTAGGGCGATAGTAGCTACTCCAACGCGCGACACAGTAGCAGAAAATGTGGCTTGTTGGGGTTCTCGGATTCGACGGGCAATGAAAATGGGGAAATTCACAGGTGGTGTTTGTTTGAAAGTTTGATAGTTTGTATGTTTGGAAAGTCACCACAATACTAATGCTTTCTGGGGTGAGAGTAAAATTCAATCTGTGAAAACCTAAAAGAAATAAGCTTACACTTCTATTGACCTTTAAACCTTAACTACCCATGAGTTTAACGTTTTTATGTATTACGTGTTACTTCAAAGGCGGTGACTTTCTACGTGCGTGTAAAGAGGCAGGCAACACGGTGTACCTCCTTACGGCTCGGCGAACCGAAGGGAAGGAATGGCCTTACGAGTCAATTGACGAGTTGTTTTACTTGGAAGATGATTCAAATACACTTTCCAATTTTGATAATATGATTAAAGGGATGGCCTATGTGATGCGTACTCGAAAGATTGATCGAGTAGTAGCTCTTGATGACTTTGACGTTGAGAAAGCAGCCATCTTACGTGAACATTTTCGAATTCCTGGAATGGGACAAACTACGGCACGATACTTTCGAGATAAATTGGCCATGCGGGTACAGGCTCGTGATGCAGGAATTAAAGTGCCAGCTTTTATAGGATTATTTAACGACGTCGAAATTACTGAGTACCTTCGCTCGACCCAAGCGCCGTGGGTGATTAAGCCCCGCGCCGAAGCCTCAGCGGCGGGAATTAAAAAAGTACATAGTTTTGACGAAGCTTGGAACACCATTCACAGCTTGGGCGAAGAACGCCACATGTTTTTGATTGAGCAATTTAAACCTGGCGATGTGTACCACGTGGATGCGCTGACCCTTGATAAAAAAGTCATTTTTGAACGCAGTAGTCAGTATTTGAACACCCCCTTTGAAGTGGCACACGGTGGCGGTATTTTTCGTTCGGTGACGGTAGAGTTTGGAAGCAAAGACGCGAAAGCACTTAAAAAAGTAAATGAACAGGTACTAAAAGCCTTCCAAATGAATTACAGTGCGTCGCATACGGAGGTGATTAAGTGTTATGAAGATGGTGAGTTTTATTTTTTAGAAACAGCCTCACGAGTGGGAGGTGCTCATTTGGCCGAAATGGTAGATTTCTCTTCAGGCATTAATTTATGGAAAGAATGGGCTAATATTGAGCACGCCAAAGCCTTACAAATAGATTATGTTTTGCCAGAAGTTCAAAATCTCTATACAGGTATTGTCATTTCACTGGCACGCCAACAGTGGCCCGATTTGAGCCCTTTTAACGACCCCGAAATCGTTTGGAGAATGCATGAAGAATACCACCTTGGCTTGATTGTACAATCTGAGAACCGTGTACGTGTCATGGAACTGATGGACAAATACGCCGAAATGATTCGACATGATTACCATGCTTCGGCACCCGCCCAAGATAAACCTACGCACTAAACGCGTAACAAAGACAAACTAACAACCAATTACAAGTATAAATGAGCATTTTTGACCAAGTCATCGACCGACGGAATACCAATAGTTATAAGTGGGATAAATATAGCGATGCAAATGTAATCCCTGTTTGGGTTGCCGACATGGATTTTAAAGCAGCTCCGCCTATTTTGAAGGCTCTTCAGAAAGTAACCGAGCATGGCATTTTTGGATATTCGGGTTGCCCAGACGAACTCAATGAGGTGGTAATGGAGCGTTTACGTACTCGTCATGGATGGGACGTGAAAAAAGAGTGGATTGTCTGGCTTCCAGGCTTAGTACCAGGCATTGGCTTGTCGATTCGAACGGTGGCAAAAGAGGAAGAAGCCATAATGATGACGACTCCTGTGTACCACCCTTTTATGTTGGAAACCCGCGCGGCGGGCCGTTTACTGCAAAAAGTGCCTCTTCTGTTCGAAAATAACCGTTGGACGATTGATTTTGATGCGTTAGAGGCATCTATTACCCCCCAAACGAAGTTATTTTTGCTTTGTAATCCTCATAATCCTGGAGGGACAGTTTTCACCAAAGAGGAACAAGAAAAATTGCTTCAAATTTGCCTGAAACATTCGATTATCATTTGTTCGGACGAAATTCACTGCGATTTAATCCTTGATACAACCAAAAAGCACGTTTCGATTGCCACTTTAAGCCCCGAAGCTGAACAATCGACCATTACACTTTTGGCTCCCAGTAAAACCTTTAACATTGCAGGATTGGGTTGCTCAATGGCAATTATTCCAAATGATGAATTAAGAACAAATTTCCTGAAAACCAAAGCTGGACTGATGCCCATGCTTTCGGCTTATTCGTACGAAGCGGCGTTGGCAGCCTATCGCGATGGAGCGGTGTGGCACGAGGAACTTTTGGTGTATCTTCGCCAAAATCACCAATTTTTGCTTAATGAAGTAAACCAACTAAAGGGAATGAAAATGATGCCGTTGGAGGCTACCTATTTGGCTTGGATTGACACTCGTGAGACGGGAATTGAAAACTTTGCCCAAAAACTAGAGGAAGTGGGGGTAGGTGTTTCTGACGGTATTCAATTTGACGGTGAAGGGTTTATTCGCCTAAATTTTGCTTGTCCCCGAACTACTTTAGAGCAGGTAATTCGACGGATTAAATCGCTATTTTAATGCCGAGTGGAGAGTGCAGAACTGGCTTTTTATTCGGCATTTTGCGCTCTCCACTCGACACTTATTTTATTTCTTCGGTCAGAGAAATCGTCCAAGAAGGTGGTTCGGTATGATAAAGATGACGAACAAAGAAATCCCGGCGCTTACGTTCGCCGTAGTCGCCTCCCGTGGAGTGCCCCATGTTGGGAACCATCAAAAAATCAAAGTCTTTGTTGGCCTTAATAAGTGCATTTACTAGCTGCATGGTAGAGGCAGGGTCAACGTTGTCATCAACTTCGCCCAAAATAAGCATCAACTTCCCTTGTAATTTGTGGGCATTGGTTACGTTTGAACATTCTTCGTAGTGGGAGCCAATCGGGTAGCCCATCCATTGTTCGTTCCACCAAATTTTATCCATACGGTTGTCATGACAGCCACAAGACGAAACGGCAACTTTGTAAAAATCAGGATAAAACAACAAACCTCCCGTTGAACTTTGCCCACCCGCCGAGGTTCCGTAAATGCCGACCCGACTTATATCAAATGAAGGGTATTTACGTGCTACTTCTTGCATCCACAAAATACGGTCGGGAAAACCAGCATCTTTCAGATTTTTCCAACAAACATCGTGAAATGCCTTTGAACGATTCGACGTCCCCATGCCGTCTAATTGAACCACAATGAACCCAAGTTCGGCCAATTCGAACATAGAACGGTTATTGGCCATAAATGATTTTGGCGTAAACGAACTGTGAGGCCCTGCGTAAATATTCTCAATAACGGGGTATTTTTTGTTGGGGTCAAAACTGGTGGGACGGATGATGATTCCCCAAATATCAGTTTTACCATCACGTGCTTTGGCCGTAAATACTTCTGGCGCTTTCCAGCTGGCTTTTGTCCATTCCGAAATATCAGCCTTTTCAAGTTCCATCATTATACTGCCGTCGGTTACTGAACGTAAAACGGTAACAGGTGGAAAATCAACGCGTGAATAGGTATCTATAAAGAAAGGGTTATCTGGAGAAAAAGCTCCTGTATGGTTGGCATTTTCGGTGGTGAGTGGCGTAAGGCCCGTGCCATCAAAATTGATTCTATAATAGTGTATAAAATAAGGGTCTTGTTGAGGAATAATGCCACTGGCGGCAAAAATAATCGTTCGTTTTTCTTCGTTGATATTCACTACATTCCGCACAACCCACTCGCCTTTAGTAATTTGTTTTTTTATTTTCCCTGTCAGCCCATCGTACAAATAAAGGTGGTTCCAGCCGTCTCGTTCAGACGCCCAAATGATTTCTTTTCCGTCGCTTACATCGTACCGATATCTTTTGCCACTGTAATCAATGAACGTTTTACTTTGTTCCTCAATCAGCGGGCGAATGGCGCCATTAGAAGCACTGACTTCCAACACACGGTAGATTTGGTGGCCGCGTTGGTTGTATTCAAACGTAAAAGCACGGCTGTCTTTTCTCCAATCCATGCGCGACAAGCTGTATTGTTGGTTGAATAAAGCATCATCAATTGGAATATTTTTTTGTTCCTCAATCAGGAAAAGGTGCGGTTGCCGAATTGGTAACGCATCCCCTGGTTTGAGGTATTCGCGGCTTTCTAGTTTGGGTTGGAGCTGGTCTTCGGGCGAAGAGCGAACGAAATAAATGAGGTGTTTTTGGTTGGGACGAATCTTATTGGCGACCAACTTTTTAGAATCGGGTGCCCATTGTACGAACCCTGAGTAATATTCACCCTCGGCACCATCGAAAGAAAGTTGCAGTTCTTTGTTGGTTTTAACGGACCGAATATACACATTGAAGTTTTTTACATAGCAAGTCCACAAACTATCAGGCGAAAAGATAGGTTTATCGGGTTGGTCACTTTGTGCCGCTGCCCAATACCGCTGTGGTTCATTGCGAATAGGTTCTTTTTTGTGTAAACTATTGGTGGCCAATGCGTACGTCCAGACGAACCCTTCGGTACTAAATTCAATTTCTTGGTCTTCTTTGACAAAATTGATAAAATTGAAAGGTAAATTAAAAGGCTTTGCCGTCGTTTTGGCAAGTCGGTTGAGTTGTTCGGCTAATGATTCGTGGTTAAAAGCCACTTGGCGGGTTTTCGTCTGCGGAAAAACCGAAATAAATTCTTTTCCTCTTGGCGTTTGAATGGTGTACCACGCAATTTTACCCGACTTCGACCAATTGACTTGGTTGGGGGCATTATACACTTTGTCTTTGAGCTTATTTTTAAGCGTTTCCGAACGACGATAATCTTCCAATGTCCCTTGGCTAATCGAGGGAAGTTGAGAGATAATTAGCAGAAATAAAGTAAAATACGAAGTTATTTTAGACTTGTTAGTTAGAAAAGGAGGCATGGAAAGAATGGATTTAAGTTTTTACAAACGTACTTATCTTTTCACTTTGTTTTCTCTGAATCATTGCCCTAGAGTAATACTATTTTAGCAAATTTGGCCAAAAACGAAGCGTTACCTCGCCCGAGGTAGCGCTTCGAAATAGTTAAAAAAATTTCAATGCAGAGTGTAAGTTTTGCCTTTTTCGGTGGAAAATTCTTGAGTATACCCTGCTAATGACGCCAAATTACTCAGCGCATTGGGTTTCTGAATCAATGGTTTCCCTGGGTTGATAAAATTGAAAAGAGGGTTAGGGTTTGGGCTACTTGCTACGTAGGAGGAGGCTGTCGAAAGTGTCATTTTATCTGATGTTCTGACGCGGCAAACTCCCCCAATTGTTGATGTAATAGTGGCCGAAGTAAGTTTTCCATTGTTCCACTCCAAGTCAATCAAAAAACCACCGCGAGCTTTTAGTCCTTTGATTTTCCCTGATTGCCAAGCCTTGGGTAAAGTTGGAAGTAGATGAATCTCTCCTGCATGGCTTTGTACCAGCATTTCGGCGATTCCAGCCGTTGCTCCAAAGTTGCCGTCAATTTGAAAAGGAGGGTGGGCATCGAACAGATTGGGATAGGTGTGACCATTGAAGTTTTGGCGGTCGTTTTCTTTCAGCAAACTCAGTAAATTGGTGAGAAGGGTGTACGCTTTTTCGCTGTTTTGTAGTCGAGCTTGTACGTTGAGTTTCCAGCCCATCGACCAGCCCGTTGCTTGGTCACCACGGCGCTCCATGCTTTTTGCTACGGCGGCTGTCAGTTCAGGGTTGCTGTGGGCGTTAATTTGGTTGCTTGGGTGAAAACCGTACAAATGAGATATGTGACGGTGTTCTTTTTCACTGTCATCAAAATCAATAGACCATTCTTGCAACTGACCGTATTTTCCTATTTGATAGGGCAAAAGCCGACGCATTTTATCCGTAATTTCAGTCACTAAAGGTTCTTGAATTTCCAAAATACGCGTTGCTTCGAGGTAGCGTGCAAATGATTCCCGCACAATGGCCATGTCCATCGTTGGACCTTGACTAAAGGTTGCCATCTGTTTCTCACTGTATAAAAAATTATGCTCGGGAGACATCCCCACGGGAGTCACCAAATACCCCTGCGGGTTTGTTACTAACCAATCTTTGTAGAACAAAACGGCGCCTTTGAGTAGTGGAAATACTTCATTTCTGAGGAATTGGGTATTTCCTGTAAAGAGATAATGTTCCCAAAAATGACTTACCATCCAACCCGCAGCCATGGGCCAAAATGAGCAATTACAGACGTCGATGGGTTCGGAATGTCGCCAAATGTCCATGTTGTGGTGGCCAACCCACCCTTGGTTACCGTACATATCTTTGGCGGTGTGGGCACCGTTGATGGCCCATTCTTTCACGGCCCTAAAAAAAGGTTCTTGACACTCCGATAAATTGGTGAGTTCAGAAGGCCAATAATTCATTTGGGCGTTAATGTTGGTAGTATATCCGCCGTTCCAGGATGGAATCATTTGGTCATTCCAAATGCCTTGTAAATTAAGGGGCTGTCCACCTGGGCGTGAACCTGCAATCATTAAATAACGCCCAAATTGAAAATATAAATTAGCTAGAGAGGGGTCTTGACCATTCGAAAATTTTAACACTCGCTGCTCGGTTGGTAGGGCTGATTGAGCAGTGGGTGTTTCAATTTGGATTTTAACCCGCTGAAATAGAGTTTGATAATCGACAATATGCCGTTGTTTTAGCTTTTCATAGGTAGACAAAGAAGCTTTTTGTAAATAAGTTGCTGCCCATCTTGAGGCATCTTTACCTTCAGTTGCGGGGCTTTTGTCGAAACCGTTGAAGCTAGTGGCACAACTGACAAGCAAGATAACTTCAGTTGCGTTTTGTAGCTTCAGATGGTCAGTCCCAAAAGTTACTTTTCCGTCGTTTTTAAGAATTTTTAATCGAGTATCAAACGCCATTCCAAGTCCTCCTGCATCTTTTCCGTACATGATTTGCTGGGCATGAGGGAGCAGACGGTTGTCTTTGTCGAAGAGTTCGGGGTATTTGTATTGGTCACCTTCTTTTTGGATTTGAGCTAAGGTTCTCCGAGTCAAAAAACCAGGAGCTTTGGCTGTCAAAATAAGCTGCTGATTTTCAGATTTATAGTTGGCTAGAGGTTTATGGGGTGTCGAAAAATAAACCTTCCCATTGAGGGAGGTTCCTCCTTTGGCAGTTAATTTTACTACCAGCACGTGGTCAGGATAACTCATAAAATACTCCCGCCGAAAGGTGGTTGAGCCTATTTTGTACTCTACATCCGAAATCGCATTTTCAAGATTTAATCCTCTTCGATACTGCGTAGGCGTACGTGGGTGCTCAAACTCAAACCACAAATCACCCATCGGTTGGTAACTTTGGTGATTTCGGCCAAGCCATTCTTTGTGAATAAGGTTTTGTGCTTCTAAATAATGCCCATGTCGAAGGAGGGAGTCAACAGCCCGAAAGTGCTTTCTGACATTAATATTTTTGAATGTTCCCTTGGGGTCGCCCGAATAAAGGGTCGATTCATTAAGTTGAAGGTGTTCTTTGGTGATACCTCCATAAACCATAGCCCCCATGTAGCTGTTGCCAAGAGGAAGAGCCTCCGTCCAAATGTCAGCAGGTTTATCGTACCAAAGTTGAGTATCTTGCTGGGGAATTGTGATGGCCTTGTTCTTTTGTGCAACTACAGCAATAGGTAAGAGGAGGCACCAACGTAGTATGATTCGTTTCATAAAGTGGGGGGGAGTGAAAGTAGCTAACTATGATTCTAAAATGACGTTTATTAGTCTTTCTACCATTGAAAAACCTATCGAAATAATGGGAATGATTATCAACCAAAACTGAATACATCGAATAAAGTGACAAAAAGATTGAATAGGTGGCAGTATGCCCCAATTTCGTCTAATCATTTACCCTAAACGTCGCTTCATCTGGCATTTATTGCTACTGATTAGTAATTTTCAAAAAGATATAAAGTACTATTTACTAGAACTATCATGACTTCTACTTCAACTATTTCGTTACCATTGCCTTCATCCACTAAACAAATCCGTTGGCGACAGGTATTGGTGGTGGTTACTCATATTTTTTTCTGGGCCTGTTTTATCTTTTTGCCTTTTTTACTGATCCAGTCGCAACAACAGGCTAGTACGCTGACAAGTGCACAATTGAAGTTATCTCAGGCGGAAAAAGACCGTATTTGGCAGACTATTTTTTATTTTAGCCAATTCTTTTCGGTCTTATTATTTTACACAAATTCAGAAATTCTTTTACCCCGCCTTTTTAAAAAAAGAGGATTGGGGGTATATGTTTTGGCGATTGTACTGGCATTGGTATTAGTGCTTACGATTACGTATTTTTTTCGGTACTGGATGTGGGGAATACCCCCTCAAACGTGGTTTAGCTATACCACTTTTTATTCGTTAATCTCATCCTTTGGTATTAGTACTTGCTTTCGACTGCTGGGAGACTATCAGCGAGAACACCGTTTGCAAAATGAACAAGAAAAGGTTCGTCTTCAATCTGAGCTTTCGTTTTTACGTTCGCAAATTAGTCCTCATTTTATGTTTAATCTAATGAACAGCTTGGCGGCTTTGGCACGCAAAAAATCTGATTTGTTAGAACCAATGATTGTGAAGATGTCGGATTTGCTGCGCTATATGTTATACGAGTCGGACGATTCTAAAATACCATTGGACAAAGAAATAAATTACTTAAAGAGTTATGTAGAGCTACAGCAACTACGGTTTGGTAATAAAGTAAAAGTAGACATGGTGTTTGATACATCGCTCAATTCGCTGGCACTTGAGCCCATGTTGTTGATTCCTTTTGTGGAGAATGCCTTTAAACACGGTACGGGGCTGATACGCGAGCCTTTTATCGAAGTTATGCTTTTAGCAAGCGATAATAAGATTCGGTTTAAAGTTCATAATCGCTATAATGCAGACTTCGCTGAAGCGAAAGATAATAGTTCGGGCATTGGCCTAGCAAATGTGAAACGGCGTTTGGAGTTACTTTATCCAGAAAATCATACGTTACAAATTTCAAAAGATAACGCTATGTTTGTAACAGATTTAGAGCTTAAATTGAAATAACTTCATAACTCGACCCAAACCTGTGAGGTTTGGCTGTTAAACTAAAACCAAATTGACAATATGGCGAAGCTACGTTGCATAGCAGTAGATGATGAACCCCTAGCTCTTGAACTTTTGGAAGATAACATACGTCAAGTACCGTTTTTAGAGTTGGTAGCGAGTTGTCACAATGCGTTTGAGGCAATGGATGTTTTGCACGAACAAGGAGCCGACTTAGTTTTCTTAGATATTCAAATGCCTGGCATTACAGGCGTTCAATTTTTGAAATCAATTCAGGGGCAAAATGGCGCTCCTATGGTCATTTTTATTACTGCATACGAACAATACGCCTTGGAAGGGTTTGAATTGGATGTAATTGACTATTTGTTAAAACCTGTTTCGTTTGAGCGGTTTTTGAAGTCAGCCAATAAAGCCTTCGACCTCTTTAAACTTCGTCAACAAACACCCGTAGAGCAAACATCGACTCATTTTTTTGTCAATGCCAATTATGCCTTGGTAAAAATTCGTTACGACGAGATTCTTTACATTGAAGGGTTAAAGGATTATGTTAAGATTTATATTTCCTCTGCACGCCACCCAGTCATTACACGTATGACGCTGAAAGGGATAGAACAAAAATTGCCATCTCAAGAATTTATGCGGATTCACAAATCCTACATTGTATCAATTGATAAAATTCAGTCTGTTCGTAACCTTAAAATTCATATCGGAGAGGCCGTAATACCCGTGGGTGAACAGTACGTAGAGGAATTTATGAAGGCCATTGGCGAATAGGGTTTGGAGTTGTACCCACAAAAAAGCGGTGCTGTTTTCAGCTACCGCTTTTTTGTTA
>JACCEC011899134.1_pt1 | contig 56106 bp, 51 predicted proteins | sample 7450121 | NCBI WGS metagenome assembly JACCEC01 (sample SAMN15323455, study PRJNA562643) | freshwater metagenome | isolation source: river surface water | place: USA:Blue River Watershed | collected 2017-08-18
AACTACAACGCTGACCAAGCAATTGACTTCATCATTGCTTCAAATCAGGACCCAGTAGCGTAATAATTAAATAGGAGGGCGGACGACGTGCCAGCCGTGTCTCAGATACATGGTCGTCGTCCGCTTTTTCATTTCAGGAGGCTTAAATGAGCAACTTATGGACTAACGTAGAAGACCTAGGAACCTACGCAAACTCTGATTACGCTTATGATGCCGTAAAAACTGCTTCCTACTTGCTGTGGGCCATGTCTGGTCGTAAATACACTGGAATTACTACAGTTACAGAGCGATACGTCTCTGCTTTTGACCCATACCTTCGTACAGGTGCATCAGCGCTTACTTACTCTCCTACCCTTATTGATGGAGAAGTAAAAAACATCCGTGTAGGGGGAAGTGGGCCTTATGGAGATGACGACTATCTTGGAGATGGAACATCAGCCAGCACTCGTCTACGTCTTCGTGGCCGTAAAGTAATAAAGATACATACCGTAAGAGATATTGATGGAACAATTATTGACCCTACTAAATACTATTTAGTAGAGCACTCAACCTTGCTTGCTTCTCCAGGAGCAAATTGGACACCATCAAATGTTGAAGTAACTTATTCATATGGAACAGAGCCTCCACTTGCTGGAAAAGCCGCTGCCCGTATTCTTGCTATTGAACTAATTAAACTTTATGAAGGTGACGATTCCTGCGCCCTTCCTCAACGTGTGACTTCTGTATCTCGTCAGGGAGTTTCTTACACAATCCTTGACAATCAAGATTTTATTGCTGAAGGACGAACTGGACTATATGCAGTAGATTTATTTTTGAAAACTACTAATCCAGATAATGCTCGTTCTCGCTCTAAGGTATTTAGTCCAGACGTTCCAAAGGCTCGTCGTATTACTCCTAAACCATATTTATTTACAGAAACTGCTTTTGACCTCAAAGTTCTTCCAACTGGAGGAAGCGTTGTTATTTACCTTGATGAAGTAAGCGGAGACTTCCTGCTCAACGACAACGCTTGGACAGTGTCTATGACTGTTTCTGACTACACAGATACTAAAACTCAGACCTTGACAGGCGCTGCGGTTTTGAATAGGGCAACTCAAAAGATAACCCTTACAGTTACTTATGCGCAAATTTTAGAAATTATTGGACCTAGAGAGCCTGGTCAATATGACATCTACTGTACTCGCCCAAGTCTTGGGAATCCAGCAGTTGACGAAGTAATAAATCTTTTAACTGCAAACGTGTCAATTCAACTAGGAACTCGGGTAGAACCTATCTATACCCTGTAGAGTTGGATTGAAAGGAGAGACGGATGAATACAACTGGAATGATAAATAAGTCTAGCGTCAGTTCTGGCGCTAAACATTTGGCTAATTTACTACAAAATGTATTAAATCAAGTAGTAAGTTCTTATGCTTCATACAACATGCCTCTTCCTTCTCGTCAGTATTACATGATGGGTGAACCAGCGCTTGATTGCGAACAACTTGTTGTTTCTTTTGTTCAAGCCTATGTCGGTTCTCCAGGAGATGAAGCAAACCAACCACGCAGATGTAATGACCCTAGAAGTGCGACTCTAAATGTAATTATTACTCGTTCCATACCTGTTGTTGGTCAAAATGGAAGACCACCTTCAGCAGAAACGATAGAGGCTGCTGCCGAGATTGTTGCTTATGATGCTTACATTCTTTTAGACAGCGCAGCGCAAATTGACCAATGGGAAGCATCAGGTTTTGGTATGGGAGTAATTGCAACTGTAGAAAGTAGAACTGCCGAAGGCGGACTTCAATCTACAGTTCTCACAGTGACTACGGCGATTCCATAATGGCAACCGTATTTGTACCGCGTAGAGCGGAAATGGATTTCTTGCTAAAAAGCCCTGCTGGCCCTGTTGGTAGGTATTTAGCAAGGAAAGGACGCTTAGTTCTTTTTGCTGCTAAGGCTCAAGTCGGCGTTCGAACTGGAGCACTCCGTGCTTCTTTACATATGCGTCATTTGCGTGACTCTAGGGGTCAATTTGTAAGAATTGGTTCTCCTTTAGATTACGCATTAGCGCATCACGAAGGAACAAGACCGCACCGTATTGCTCCCAATAGGGCTCAAGTCTTGCGCTTTACAAGAGGTTCCGCGGTTGTTTACGCACATTCTGTAATGCATCCAGGAACTAAACCTAATCGTTATCTAACAAACAACCTTAGGTTAGTCAAGTAAAATATATTTACTACAAACGTAGTAAAAGACAAAAGATAAGGAAACTATATGACGCCGAGATTCAAAGACTTCGGTGATGGCGGAGTAGTCATCAGCGAACCATTGTCTTTCAAATTGCACGGACAGGAGTTCCACTGCAAGCCAGCAATTCAAGGAAAAGTTCTACTAGATATGGTTGCTACCGCTTCGTCAAATGACCAAGCAGCAGCGACTAAAGTAGTAATTGATTTCTTCAATGCTGTTCTTACTCCAGATAGTTTGGATGCTTTCAACACTTTGTTGGATACACCAGACAAGATTGTTACCGTTGAGACCCTTGGAGAAATTACAGGGTGGATTGTGGAACAGTACTCAGGCCGCCCTACGCAGGGGCCAGAGCAATCGCAGAGTGGGCAGTAGAACTCTGGCCTTATGTCAATGGAAAAGCACTTATGAATGGCCTACAACTCTCAGGAATGGATATGAGCGACATGTTAGACGTTATGCATGTCATTCTTGAGGATGACATCACATCCAATCAAAGTGGCGAACAAATTGACGCCAAAGACAAGGTAAGAACTCTTTTCTACAGGGAGTTCTACAACAAACAGTTCATACTTGCTAATAAGTCTAACAACAGAACTTATGTTGACCTTGACCCCCCTTTGGATGAAGAAATAAAACCGTTTGACCCGAAGACACCAGAAAGGAAGCCTTACTTCCCGCCTACAGAAATAGACGAGGATTCGGCTCTACCTTTTGGTAAAACACTAGATGCACCGCTTGGCTAAGAATAGATAATTGGAGGTGATGGCGTATGGCAGCAAACATAGTAGGTGATGCATATGTGGTTGTACGCGCCATCACGGCCAGTGTTGAAAGAGATATAGCAAATGCTTTCAACAATGTAGATTCTGTTGGAGATGATGCTGGAGAAAGAGTAGGCAGCGGATTCCAAAGAGGATTTAGAAGGGCAACTAGTGGAGGCGATGGTCTTTTTAGTGCTGCTTACCTAAGAAGAGCAGAAGATACAGCCCGTCAATTTTCTAGTTTGACTCGTAGACTTTATTTCCTACAACCAGCATTGACAGCAGTGGCTGGTGCTATTGGAGTTGTTGGAACAGGACTTATAAGTTTAGTTAGCATTATCGGGGCATCTGCTTTACCAGCATTAGTTACTTTGGCTGGAGCATTTACGGCTCTAGGTCAAGCAGCAATAACCGCTAGGTTGGCATTTCAAGGGGTTGCTAAAGCAATTCAAGCAGGAACTAAAGCCAGCAAAGGTGGCACTGGTGCTGCTAAAAAACAAGCAGACCTGACAGAAAGAATTCGTAGAGCGCAGGTTGACTACGCCCGTCTTATTAGAGATAACGGTATTGCGGAAAAAGAGGCTAGAGAACGAGTAACTGACGCAAATAGAGAATATACAGAATCTCTAAGAGAAGCGAAAGAAGAGTTACAACAACTAGCGTTTGATTCCGAAGATGCTGCTATTAGTGAACAAAAAGCCGCACTTGAGTTAGAAAAAGCAAGAGAGGCTCTTGCTCGTGTTTCAGACCTTCCACCAAACTCTCGTGCTCGTAAAGAAGCAGAACTTGCTTTCGCTGAGGCTGACCTTAATTATCGTCGTGCTATTGACGCTAACAATGACCTAAAAGAACAAGAAGCAAAAAATGCAAAACTAGGTCCAGATTTAGATTCTCAGGCAAAGGGGCAACAATCTGTAATTGATGCTGCTAAAGAACTCTCTGACGCTCAGAGAGACCAAAAGAATTTACTTATAGATAACAAAGAGGCTCAGCGCAGAGCGGCATATGACCTAAAGGAACTAAAAAACAGTCAAGATGATGTCACTGGAAGTACAGATGCTTACCAAGATGCCCTCTCCGACTTATCAGCAGAGGCTCAAAAATTTGTCAAGTATATGGTTGACACTTTTATACCGTCTCTCAAGCAACTACGAAATGCTGCTGGTAAAGAACTTTTCCCTAGACTAGAAATAGCACTAGAAAACTTAAGAACTAAACTATTTCCTGCTCTTATTCCTTTGCTTGAGGGAACAGGTAAGGTTCTTGGCAATGTCGCAATTAAGTTATCAGAAACCATAACTAGCGCAGAAAATCTCAAGAGATTAGAAAAGATTTGGAAGACAAACGATAGATTTATCACTAATCTTGGAGACGCTACAAGCAATCTTTATGAAGTATTCCTAATCCTTCTCAACGCCGCTGAGCCTCTTATTGATAGATTTGGAAAGTGGCTTGTCACCCTAACAGGTGGCTGGAAAGAGACTCTCAAGGCAAAAGAAGCGACTGGAGAACTTGCCGCTGAGTTTAAGACAGCAGAAGACATTATTCGTCAATTAGGAAGAATATTTAGCAACGTATTTGACGGTCTTGGAAAAATTATCGAGGCTAACGTAGGACCAGGAAGTGGCGGACAGAGGTTCTTAGATTTCTTCGAACAGGCTAGCATAAAATTCAAAAATCTTACCGAGATTGATGGAAAACCATTAAGAGAGTTTTTTGATGACGCAGCCAAAAATGGTGTTGAATTCCTCAAACTTTTAGGAAACATTGCTGGTGGATTCCTAACTCTGGCTGATAATCCTGAACTAGGAGTCTTCTTCAAACAGTTGAACGAAGTAACAGACATCTTCCAAAGAATTGGAGAGAATCTAACAGGAAGCCTCCCAGCATTTGGTGAGTTCTTAATTCAGTTCTCCCTCATTATTGAGAAGTTTACAGAGGCTGGCTCCATAACCATATTCTTCAATGTTTTATCTAAAGTTCTTGAAGTTTTGAATGCTTTCTTTGGAAGTCCTGTCGGGCAATTACTAATCAAACTTGGTTCCTTCATCCTTCCTATTGCAGCAGCATTTGGTGCTATTTCTATAGCAGCAGGATTCTTCTTCAAAGTAGTTACTGGAAATATATCTAGAGTTGTTGGCGGATTTACTAGTATTGGAGCAAAAATTTCTGCTCTTAAGGCTGGCGACCCATTTATTGGAGTCAGAAAAGGTTCTGCCTTAACTCGCGTAGAACTCCAACGACAGATGATTGTTGATGCTCAAAAACAAGCAGCAATGAAGGGTATTTTTGTTAGTGGTCAGCAAGCAGCCGCTGGTATTAGGGCAGCGGGAGTTGCTTCAGGAACAGCAACACCTCTTATTGCTGCTGGTGGCACAGCGGCAGGTAAAGCAAGCATAGGACTCAAGTCATTTGGTAGGGCATTTGCTCTCATTGGTGGACCTATCGGTATTCTTCTTCTACTTCTACCTTTGATTATTGAAAACTGGGACAAGATAGTCGAGTTCTTCAAAGGACTTCCAGCAAAAATTGGCGAGATATTCTCTAAAGTTTGGGATGCTGTGACGGAAGCAATTCCTAAGATTTTTGACAAAATTAAAGAAATTATTGGTACTGCAATAGATTGGCTAAAAGAAAACTGGCCACTTGTTCTTGCTGTTCTTACTGGACCTATCGGTCTATTTGTCCTTGCTGTAGTCAAGAACTTTGATGAAATTGTTGCTTTTGTAAAAGGAATTCCAGGAAAACTTGCAGAAATAGCAGGAAAGATTTGGGACTGGATTGTAGACTTCCTAAAAACAAGAATTGAAAATATAAAGACCAACTTTGGTCTTATGATTGAATTTGTAAAAGGTCTTCCAGCAAAAGTCTTAGCAGTAGGAACTGCTATTTGGAACTGGGTATCAGACAGACTCAAATCAGTAATTGAAACAGCAAAAGGATTCTTCAATGGATTTATTGACTGGATTAAAGGTCTTCCAGGAAGAATAGCCTCTGCTGCCTCAGGATTGTTTAATGGTTTTAGAGAAGCCTTTAGAGGCGCTCTAAACTGGATTATTGGTAAATGGAACGGTCTTTCATTTACTATCCCGAGCATTACCGTATTCGGTAAGACAATAGGAGGAGCAACATTTAGAGTTCCTCCGATAACCCCATTTGCTATGGGTGGAGTGGTTCAGCCATCATCTACTGGAACTTTAGGACTTATTGCTGAAGCAGGTCGTCCAGAGCGTATTGAACCTTTGGACCCAGACGGATTATCTAAGCGTGACAAGGCAATGATTGAACTTCTTGCTGGTCCAGGTAAAGGTGTAACTGTAAATGTTTATCCTTCTGCTGGAATGGATGAGCGCGAACTCGCTGCAATTGTCTCTCGCCAACTTTCTTACGCTATGCGTAAAGGAGCCGCGTAATGCCATTAAATCAAAGTCAAGAAAATTACTACGCTAATTTAGGCTTAACTCCACTTCCACAGCCGCATCTAACTGGAATGAAACTCCAGGAAGATATTTCTCTCAACGATTTTGTATTCAATCGTATTGACGAGTTTGGCGTTGTTTGGGTAATAACAAATATAGAAGGGTGGTGGACTCTTCCATCTCCAGAAGTTCCTAACCTACAAAGAGGTTGGGGAGATGGCTCTTACGACGTAAAAGGACGGTTTAACGCCCGTGATTTGACCCTAGAGGGCTCGTTCTTGTGTCCAGACCCTTCTTTTGTGGCAGCGGCTCGTAATAGACTTGTTCAAGCAGTAAATCTTGTATATTCAGGAGGATGGTTAAAGACAAGTGAAAACCCAACTAAAGCATCATTTGTTCGTCTTAGCGGAGATGTCAGCATCGAGACAGTTAACGCTCGTGGCAGAACTGATTTTTCCATCGGTCTTCGTGCTGCCGACCCTCTAAAGTATGAGTGGAATGATGTAAACGAAGAAGGATACAGAAGCACTGAGATTTTATGTAAGAGCGCTTCTCCAGCAAGAACTGGAAGCGGAGTTATCAACAACATTGGAAACTACGCAACTCAGCCATATCTAACAGTTCAGGGTCCAATTGTTGGTCCAGCAAATATTGACAACACAACTAATTCTGAAACTATAACTATTAGTGGAACTCTTAGGGCTCAAACAACTAGAGGTATTACTCAGCGAAGCCTGGCAGATAACATAGCAACAATTACAACATCAACTGCTCATGGTTTGGTGGTTGGAGACATTGTCACAATTACTGGTCTTGGCTCCCCTTACGATGGCTCTACCAAACTTGTTCTAGAGGTTGTTGGCACACAGTCTGTGTCAACTTCATTTAGAATCGAAGCATTCGGTGCTAACGCTGGAAATCAAGGTGTATCTGGAACACTAACTTATGGACCAGATGTGTTAGAAATTGATACATACAATCGTCAAGTATTTCTCAACGGGCAATATGCTGGAGCAAGAGCAAAACTTGACACTTATAACGAATGGGTTTCTTTATCTCCAGGAAATAATACGATTGTGTTTTCTGATAGCGGTGCGCCTTCTGCTTCAGCAGCAAAATTGACGGTAGATTATCGGTCTGCTTGGTTGGCTTAGTTAGGGATAAAAAGAGACGACAAGATGGCAATAAATCAGATAGAACCAGCAGAGTACAGGTATTTTCTTGTAGAAATACTGACCAATCAAACTATTGCTGAAATTCCTTTTACAAGCGTATCTTACGAAAGGTCGCTCAGTAAGGCTGGTGGCTTTTCAGGAACCATACCTGTAATTGATGCTACTGCTGCATTTGATTTGTATGAATCAACTATGCCAGGAAAAGTTGCACTTTATGTTCTTAGAAATGGCGTCTGCGTCTGGGGAGGAATTATTTGGAGTCGTCAATACTCTCCTACAAATAAAACTCTTCAAATTGATGGCGCTGAATGGATAAGTTATTTCTACCATAGAGCAGTCTGGCAGACTCTTTACTACGGAAGCGAAGTAATTTACCCTACTAAATATTCTGCAAACGGAACCACTGCAACCGTGCTTACTAATGGACCTCATGGATTTTTGGTTGGCGAGACAGTCCGTCTTACTGGAGTAAACCCTGCAATCAACGGCGACAAAACCATAACAGCGGTCACAGACTCTAGTTTTACTTTTGCTAGCAATGCCGTTCTTCCCTTAGCAAATATAACAACTGGTATAGCCCAGATTGTTCTGGACTCTTATGAAACAACAAGGCAGATACTTGGGTGGCTTAGTCAAGACTTCGCAGGGCTTGGATTTGAGAATGACGAGAGCACTCCTGCAACCGAAATTGAGTGGTCAATAACAAACAAACAATCTTCTCCTGTTGCTGGAACTAGCCCAGCCGAGAGCAGGTTTATTCTTACTACGGCAAATGTCCACGATTTCATACCTGGACAAGAAGTAGAGATTATTGATGTTGACGCTGCTGTAGATGGCTACCAAGTCATTGAAAATATCCCTACAGCAACTTCTATAGCAATAAGAGTTCCTGGCTCCATAACAACTGCAAGTAGCCCTGTCTCTGCCCTTAGAACAGTAAGTGTTGTCTCTAAACAAATAAACACTAGAGAACTAAACGTGACCTCTAAGGCTGTGTCTAATAACATAGCCACGCTTGTAACATCATCTGCGCACGGTCTTGCCGTTGATGACTATGTAAGTATTTCAAAAATTGACAATAGCATTACATATACAGCGTCAACTACCTGCTCTACTAACTCAACAACTCTTACAGTATCTAACACTGCAAATCTCAAACCAGGCCAGTTGGTCACTCACACAAGTGGCTTCAATCCAGGAACAAAAATTGTTTCTATCTCAGGAACTACAGTTACCATTGACAAAGCAACTACAGCGGCTCTATCCAATGCTGGAGTTTCCTATACTCAGGGCTCTACACTCAATGGAACATTCCAAGTAAGCGAAGTAGTTTCTCCTACAAGTTTTAGGTATGTAGTTGATACATTTGATTCAGCAACTGTTGCTGTTACTGGGGGTCTTGCCTCATACAAAGTAGCAACTCTTGGAACCAGCACTGCTCACGGAATATCATCAGGAGCCCTTATTGTTGTCGAAGATGTTGATTCTGACTATAACGGAGTAAAAACTGTAACTGCTGTCACTTCAACAACTGTAAATTACAACGTATTCAACTCTCTAAACAAAGCGGTAGAGGGAGTCTTTGGTGGAATTATAAAAGTTGGAGCCAGAGCAGTAGCCTCCACTTTTGGTGCTTTTTCTGCAAACTCAGACATTGGTTTACAAATTGACCAAGCAACAACCACTAAAGTTATTGGAAGCGGGGAACAGCAACTATTTAGAGGCTCTGATTTGCGTATGTTTGGAGAAATTCTTGAGGACTTCTCTAAGGACGTAAACGGATTTGAATACAGAATTGACTGCGATTTTATTGGTGGTCAGTTCTACAAAACATTTACATTTGTGCCATTCATTGACCCGCCAAAACCAATCGCGGTAACTTTCAAACAACTTACCTCAAACATAGCAACGCTAACCACCGAGACTGCTCATGGACTCACTGCTGGGCGTTCAGTGACTGTTTCTGATGTTGGCGTTTCCTTTGACGGAGAGGTTGAGGTTTTAGATGCTCCTACAGCAACAACATTTAGATACTACTCCTACGGATTTAATAATGTCCCATCTACTGCTGTAACTGGTGGATATATCGGGCTAGTCCACCCTATAAGTGTTCTTGGGGCAGACCAAATAGTGTTCGAGTATCCAGGAAATATTACTGATTTTAGTTTTACTGAGAACTCAGAAAATGCCGCGACTCGTATGTGGGTTGGTGGAAACACAGATGGCGTTGATGGAAGCGCATCCAATCCATATGCGGCTGCCGCTGCCGAAGATTTGCTTGCTCGTGGCTGGCCACTTCTTGACCAAGTAGAAGAAAAGACTGATGCTCAAACTACTGCCTTTGGAAAAGAATCTTTATACACCTACGCCAAGGATTTTCTTGATGAAGCAAGACCTCCAGAGGGCTCGTTTAGTCTTTCGGTAAATGGCTCTATTGACCCTGTAATTGGAGATTATTTACCTGGAGACTGGTGCTCAATTATTGTTGATGATGACTTTATTCGCGCTAGATTGGCTAATGATTTAGAGCCAAGAGCAGATGTAATTGTTAGAAAGATTACTTCTATAAAAGTATCTGTTCCAGATAGCCCAACCTTCCCTGAAAAAGTTGATTTAGAATTAATCTCTGAATATAAGGAGGACAGAAAGAATGCCAAGTAGGCGCCGTTCACGGTCTAAAAATCTTACTAACAATCTTGCTGATGTCCAGCGTCGCCTTAGATTTTTAGAGCGCCGTCCTGTAAGAACAAAGTTAGCAAACAGGGTTGTCACCCGTGCTGCTATCGCTCCTAACTCAGTATCGGCTGATGAGGCAGAGTTTGGAACATCAGTAGTTGTTCCACCTGGAGAAGATATTGATGATTTCAAATCCACGATAGAAAATCCAAAAGAAGGATTTTTAGTTGTTGATTCAACTACTGGTGGTTCTCAAGTTTATTCAGAAAACCAAGAAACATATTATGATGTTGCAGACCCAGTGGCATCAGCATCAGCAGATGCTGCTGCTGACGCAGCGGCTTTAGCAGCATTAGCAGCGGCAAATGCTCAGGACGCAGCGGACGATGCTGATGCAGCGGCAGCACTTGCTCAGAGTTCTGCTACATCAGCATTTACTGCTGCTCAGCAAGCACAGATTGATGCTGGTGCTGCTCAGACTTCTGCTAACGGAAAGAATGCTGTTTTTAGACAAAGCGGCCAACCTACTGCTACAAAAATTGGTGATATTTGGTTTCATGAAAACGACCCTAGTGGAAATTTGCAGTCAAAGGGTGGAGATACTCCAAAACGATGGAATGGAACAGCCTGGGTTCCTTTTGGCTTAAATTATTTAGCAGTGACAAGCCTAGACGCTGGTGACATTGTTACTGGAACACTAGAAGCAATTACCGTTAGAACATCACTTCTTGGAGAGCGTCGTATTGAACTTAGTAATCAGGATGACATTTTATTCTTCAAATCAAATGCTCAAATTGGTGTCATCACTGGAATTAATGCTGGTTGGTCTGGTGGAGAATCAGATGGAACATATAACATTCAAGAAGGCGTGCTAATTGCAGCGGGACCATCATCTCCTACTCAGGGAGGTCCGGCATATCCAAGTCTTGCAGTAAGCGGAGGTAATGGAGTAATTGGTGCATATGTATTTGGAGACTCTGATACATATTTAGCGGCAGAAACTGGTAGTGTTTATACAGTTGGTGCTGGATTTACTTCGTATGCAGATGTAATTTCTTTGTCAAGCGGAGACTCTGCTGGATGGTATGTTGAAGTTGCAGGACCACTAGTTCTTAGTGGCGCCGAGACAATAGTAAATTCTAGTACTGCCCCAACCGCTGCCCCCACAAGTGGTCGGGCTTGGACTATAAGATTCCAATACTAAAAGGAGATTGACATGGGTAAATTAGATAGACTTCCAGATAATTATTCTGGAAGGTGTTTTATTTGTGAAGTGTGTGGTTCTAAATGGATTACTCTTCATTTAGCAAAAAGATGTGAAATAAATAATTGTTATAATAAACCAAACTAAACTTTTAGGAAGTGACAAAAGATGCCAGGATATGTGTGGGACGGGTCTAATTGGCAGACCCTAAAAAGCATATACGCCTGGGATGGAGATAGTTGGGTATCCATAAAAAATGGATACGCTTGGGATGGTAGTAATTGGAGACCAATATTTTCAAGTGGAACTTTTTTTCCTTTACTAAGACAGCCAGGACAAACTGGTGCTCTAACTAGAAGAAGCGTCGGTCTTGCTATTGAATTATTTAGAGGAAGCACGGCTTCTGGAAGTTATGCTTATCAATTTCAATATGCAGTAGGTGAACAAACAAACTGGTCAAATCAAACTGGAACAAATAACTCTGGAACACTTACCGGAGCAACGACAACTACAAACTACACTACTGATAGTTCTGATTTAACTCTTCTAGAAAACATAGCAATAAGTGGGAACAATATTGGAATCCTAGACGATATTGATACCTATAGAACTCAAGAAGCAAAAAATATGTATATGAGGGCCAGAGTAATACGTTCTGGTGAAACTCAGTTCACCCAAAACATAATTATTCATAAAAGAGAGACCCAAAATAGTGGAAGCACCCTCACTCTTAGAAGGGCATCAACTGGTCTAACTTACACTCTTACAGGAGACCCAACCACTGACAGACAGCCTTATGTTGGCGATACTATTTTTTGGACACCAAACTTTTCAAACACTACTACAGGTGGAATAACTAACGACAGAAGACCAGACTATTATTGGTTTAGTTTTGATGGAAATAGCGGTCCTAACTATAGAAACTCTATTCTTTCTGACCCTACAAATCCAAGAAACCCAATAAATGCTCGCTCATACACAATTCAAAGTTCTGATTTAGGTGGACCAATTGTCTGCACTATGAGAGGGATAAACACTAATCCAAACGAATCTGTAACCCAAACAGGCACTGTTTTTATATCAACACGAGACGTTTCAGATGGAACACTTACTGCTCCTCAGAACCTAGTTCTTTCTTATCAAAGCCTCTCTCTTCGCGGACAGTGGGATGCCGCTGGTGGAGGAAATGACAGCACAATTACCTATACTTGGTATTTAGAGAGAAGCATTGGAGGAGGTTCATACACTCAGGTTGCTTCTGGAAATACTACAAATTTATTTTTTACAAGCGCCCAAACCACTCCTGGTAACTATAGATTTTATGTGAGCGCTGCTCAGACTGGAAACCCTTCGGTTACATCTGGATTTTCAAATGTATTTGCGTTGACCGCTCCAGCAGCCTTTAACGTAACAATTCAAAATGTCACCAACACAGAGACTTATAGACCATCAATATTTACAGTTAGTGCTCCAGTTTTAGATACATTAGTGCTAAATCGCTGGAATTGGACATGGAACGTATCTACTTTTACTGGACCAGTTTATAGACAAGTAGGAGCAAACGGCAGCACAATTACTGGACCTCAAACTCCCAATACTTTTGCTGTTCAAAACTGGCTATCAACTCTTACAAGACCAGATTCCTCTACAGTAAGTATAACAAGAACAGTTCCAAATGATTTTTGGGACATTCTTAGTAATGGAAATCATACTGAAACAGTTACGGCAAATAATAACCAAAGAAACTTTGTAAGAATATCTTGGACAAAACCAACAGGAACAAGTGCTGTTAGTTACAGAGTTAGATGGAATGCGTATATTCCCAGCGGTGCTGTAAACCAAATAGCGTATTCAGGAAACGTAGTTGTTGGCGATGTTACATCTATAGATGTAGAGAATACTTATAACGTAAATGGAGCGTGGGTAGATGGTTCTAACGTATTAGTTACATCAGTTACTGCTTACAACGGAGAAAATGCTACTGGAGTTGAGCAATCAGGAACAATTCCTCCTTTTAATGTTAATGGTGCTGATGGAACTACTTCTTGGAGCAGATGCGATGTAATAGGAACTAGACAGTCAAGTAGAACAGACTTCCTTCAATTAGAAAATCCTACAAGAGGGACACTTACTGTAACTGGAACATACGAACCAAATGAAGTTTTGTCTATCGCCGAGGGAAGTGGCTGGAGTCCTTCATACTCAAGCACTGCTTGGACAAAATCATATAGTTGGACTAGAAGCGGTACGGTTTCTCCAGTCAATGCTGGAACATCAGCCACTGTAACAACAGCAACTAACTCTCCTGGAGATAGATATAGCGTTGGAGTTACAGTCACATATAAAGGAACTTCTTATGGAACCTCCTTTGGAAGTATGCAACCAAGTGGTGCAACTATTGTTCCTAAAGCCCCTGTATTCTCTTTGGTTGATAATCTAAATCAAACATTTAGTGTTCCTGGTTCTTTTATATCAGCAGTTGGAGCAAACTCTTACTATGGAACTTATAGCGGAGCCAGCAGTGGAACAGTCTCTCAAACTGCAATAGGAACCACCTTTACAAGCCCAACAGTAAATACTGGAAACATAAACGTAACTCTAAACTCTAGAGCAACAGTAAATCTAGTGTGGCCAACCACTCAAAACGGTGTAGTAATCAATTCAAATAATTCCACAACAAACTCTGTCACTATTGCTCAGCCTCCACAGGCTCAGGGTCAGAGAAGATTCTTGTCTTCTATCTACAATGTTGTTCCTGGAACTATTTTCTATGTTTCATCCAACGGATACCTAGGACTTCAAAGCACCACCGTTGGAAGTTCTTTTACCCCTCCAAGTAATGGAAACTGGCTAAATATTGCAGCAGCCGATTTAGTAACTCAATATGTATATTCCAGAGCAGATGCTGGTGGTCTTTGGGTTAGATATAGAGGAAATAGATTTAATAATACTTCCGCAATACTTGAGTATCAAGCATACTATCCATACAATACAAGTTCCGTTTATGTTTTATTTTTAGAAAATAGTATTCCAGATTATGTAGTAAACAACGCTTATTATAATTTTGGAACCATATCAAGAACTTGGACTCAATCTGTAGCAGACACTAGTTCATTTACTCAGTTGATTGGTACTGGAAGTATGGTATTGAGGTCAGTAACTGCTGGAACCGCTGACGATGGTGTTTATCAGTTCACGGTAACGGCTCCTGCCATTCCTATGAATCCAAACCCAACAGTTACAAGAACTGCTGGAGGATTTACTTTCAACATTACTGACCAAGGAAGTGGAACATTTGATGCGGGGGCGTCTTATGCTGGATTAGTTATAAGCGGAACAGCAAATACTCCAACCATTAACTCTTTCTCTGGACTAGTCACCGTGACAGGAATGACAGCAAGTTCATTTGCAACAGTAAGAATCGCTAAAGCAAAAAGTGGATATGAAAGCACCACTATTGAAGTTACTGGTCAGGCCCTTGCTGGTTCTCCTCCACAGCAGGTGGCAGCACCTTCTCTATCTGCAACTGGAACAGCAGACGGCTCTGGAACTGTAAGAAGAATTCAATCAGGAGGAACTGTAAGTGGAAGCGCTGGAACATACAACAACCAACAAAGTATTTCGTCTGGCATTCTTACTATATTAAGTAATAGTTATACTGGAGCAGACAGCAACTGGACAAGTGCTGGAAGTATTGGAACATCTGTTCCAATATCAGATGGAGCGGCTTCTAGTTCTGCAAATATGTATAGATGGCGTGACCGAGTAGTTGGAACTGATGGCTCTACTGTTGATTTTTATTCATCAGTTATTTATCGCGCTGTATATGCTCCTCCTGCCGGAGTATCTCAAAATGCTGGATTAACCACTACTACTCAAATTGGAGTAAACTATACTGGATACGCTGCTCAAAGAATTTATAGATTTAGAGATAGTGTTCAGATTGACTTTTTTACTCCTGCTACTTCTGGCCAAGCAACAACTACATTCACTGGTCTTTCAGCAGGAACTCCATATAATCTTCAATTATTTGGTGGAAATAATGAAGGTTATTTATCTGTAAATAGTTCTGGAGGAACTTTTTCTACTAATGGTGCTAACTTAGTTACTCCAACAATTCTTAGCGCTTCTCAGAGTACTGCTGGGGGAGCATTAACTGTTACAGTTTCTGGTGGCGGACCGGCATATCAAATTTGGTGGCAAAGCACTGCTGACACTCCAACAGTTTCAGGTTTTGATGCTTCTAGTTCAAGTACAACAATTGTTGACGCCAGTGGTCCTGGTAGTGCCGGAACATGGTATGTATCTGCTCGTTCTGTTTCTAATGTTAACAATACTGGCGTAGGTCCATCTGCAACAATTAGTGCTTGGAGCCCTACTAGAGCATTTACTGTTTCTGGCGGAGGTGGTGGAAACCCGCCAGGGACTCCTACAATTACTGGAAACAACACTCTTCCTTTAGGAGGAACATTCAGTTGGACATTTACTGGTGGAACCGCGCCATTTACATATTCTGTATTTTGCTCTGGTCCTTCAGGAACTGTGTTTACAACAAGCAACCAATATACTTGGGGTTCTGCTTCATTTAGGCCAGCATATGATGGAACTGGTGGAACTAATGGAACTGGCTGGCAAGGGGCTGGAAATTATCAAATATCAGTATCAGTTAGAGATTCTCTCGGTCTTACTTCTTCCGCTGGCAGCGGTTCTCAGGCGATGAGTTAGAGATTATGATAGAAAACACTTACATTACTGTAGAAGACAAGTTGTCAATACTAAACAATCTTTACTCTTTTTATCAGTCTCAAAGGGATGAGACGGTTTCTCGAATGGAAGAAATAGCCTCGTACGGGAAACCAGAAAAAGTTTCTATGGCTCAAGAGTTCATAGAAAGTATGGAAGCAAACTTGACCGTTTTACAGGAGTTCATAGACTCTTTAACATAAAACAGCGAGTTTTTTCATAGTAAAACCAATAAACTGATAACATAGTTTCTGTCCAAAAGGACAGAACAGACATAAGGAGAAAATGATGTCAGAAATAACATACGAATACCTTGACGATAGAGACAAAAACAATATCGTCATCAACCACATCCGCAGCGTTGAATATAACCTCTACAACCTTGAGATTCAAAAGACTCTTGCTAACGTGGCAACAAACAAAGACCAACAACTTCTTACTCAGTTGGAACAAGAAATCTCCGACAACAAAGCAAAGATTGTTGAGTTGAAGGCTCTTCTCGTTACTGAGTAATAAACATGACTGAATCTAATGAAAAGGATTTGGTCATTCTTGCCCTAAAACGACGTATAGGTGAACTTGTTTCTGCTTATGAGTCTGAAATTGCCATTATTAGAGCAGGTTATACCAAACTAAAAGAGGAATACGACCACGTCTGTAAGGTTCTTGCTGACCAAGCAAAACCAGAAGAACCACGGGTGGGAGAGCCAAATAACCCTTTTCAGCCTGTGACAAAATTTAATCCTCCTGATGTGAGAAAGAAGAAGGACGCATAGACATGTTTGAGGTAAAGGATGGCTCACGGACTCTTCAGTTCAAGGGTCGTCTTCTAGCCGAGTCTTCTTCTTGGCGCAGAGGGTCAACTCGTTGGATTGAGTTTGCTCTTTTTAGAACCGAGAATGGTTCATATGTTTTATCAAGAATTGGAGTCTCGCTCGTCTTTCACGGCGCTGCATGTCCGCTAATAACTAGATATGGATTAGTAGAAGCAAGCCCTAAAAGCCTAGAGCGAGACGCGATTCCTTGTGAAGAATGCAGTCCTACAAAAAACTTGCCTTTAGTGTTTCCAGAAAAATATCGTTACTGGGCGCAGGTGAGTGAAGAACCGAAGCCTGTTCTAGATGCTTTATACAAGTATGACCAAAATGGCGCTCGCTACCTAACTAATGTAGCACAAAGGCTGCTTGAAGAGGCAGCAGACAATGACGAAAAAATAGATAGCATTTACAGAATTGAGATGATTCCGTAAGATTGACCTAACTGCTAGTAAGAAGGACAAATGACGCAAGGATTAGAAGGAATAGAAGTAACGCTAATAGATAACGCAGAGAAAGCATCTGAGTTTATCGCTTGGCTTAGTGAACGCCGTCCTTATAACGCAATCGCTATTGATACTGAAACTGGCGAAAGACCTGGAAGACCACGAAGCGATGCTTTGTCTCCTTGGCATGGAGATTTAAGACTTGTTCAAGTTGGCGATTCTCAAAAGGGTTGGGCAATCCCTTGGAACGAATGGTCTGGAGTTTTTTATGAAGCAATGGATAAGTTTGATGGTCCACTTGTTTGTCACAACATAGCGTTTGAAGCACGATGGTTTGCAATCAAATCTCGTTGGGAAATTCCTTGGCATCGTGCTCACGACACAATGATTATGGCTCACCTAATTGACCCGCTTGGTCCTGGAGGTCTAAAACCTTTATCAGAAAATCTTATTGACCCTCGTGGTGCTTATCTTCAACAAAAACTTGATGAAGGTCTTGTAGAGAACGGGTGGACTTGGGGAACGGTTCCTATCAACTTCGAGCCTTATTGGGCTTATGGAGCCTTAGACCCAATCCTGACAATGCGTCTTTGGGAAAAGTTTTATGAGAAGTGCGGGCCTGGAAAGCCGTACCACAAAGCCTATGAACTTGAAATGGCTACTCGAAAGATAGTTACACGAATGGAAATCAATGGCGCTCGTGTTGATATTGATTACTCACGAAAGAAATATCAAGAACTACTTGATTACACAACTAGCGTCAAAGAGTGGGGAGCAAACACCTACTCTGGAACCAGCCTTACTAGCAATATGCAATTAGTCAGATTGTTTGAAAAACTAGGCGGAGAAATTACAGAACTAACTCCTAGTGGTCAAAAGGCTTGCACTAAAGACCAACTAAAACTTCTTATGCGTGATGGGAACGATGAGGTAAAAAATCTTGCTGACACAGTGATGCAACTACGCAAGGCAGAGAAACTTGCTAACACTTATTTTCTGAACTTCATTGATAAAAACATTGATGGAGTTCTTCATCCATCCGTCAAAACGCTCGGCGCACGGACATCGCGTATGTCTATTACTGACCCTGCGCTACAGACTCTTCCAAAAGGAGACGAGACTGTGCGCCGAGCATTTATTCCTAAAGATGACAAGCACGTCATCATCACATCTGACCTAGACCAAGTTGAGTTTCGTATGTTTGCCTCTCTTTCTCAAGACCCTAACTTGATACGACTATTCAACCGTGCTGACCAAATTGGCTCTGACCCGTTTACAGAAATTGGCCGAGAGGTTTATCAAGAGCCAGATATGCAAAAATCAGATAAGCGCAGAACTCTTATCAAGGGAATGGTCTATGGGCGTCTCTACGGAGCAGGAGTTGCTAAACAAGCAATCACTGCTGGCGTTGCTGAGGCTCAGATGCGTGCCGTGTCAGATGCTTTTGACGCTCGCTATCCAGGAATGATTAGATTCCAAAAAGAGATTGAGCATGTGGGGACAATGCGAGAGCGTGATACAGGTCAAGGATTTGTTCACACTTGGACAGGCAGAAGAATCCCTTGCGACGAAGGTCGCGTTTACACTCTTGTAAATTATTTGATTCAAGGCGGAGCAGCCGAAGTTTTCAAAAGTAACTTAGTAAAACTAGACCAAGCAGATTTAACAGAACTGCTTATTGTTCCTGTTCACGATGAAATTGTTCTACAAGCGCCTAGAGAAGATGCTGAAGAAGTAAAGCGTCTTGTTCAACAATGTATGACTACCGAAGAAGGTTGGGCAGTTCCACTAACTGCTGATGTTGATGGACCTCTAGAGACTTGGGGAGACAAATACTAAAATGATTGGCGTATTAGCGGTTGACCCAGGGCAGACAACTGGAGTTGTGTTCTTAGAATGGAACCAAGACCAAGAACAACTACCAACAAAGATTATTTCGGCTGAACCAGATGAGCAATCTTTTGCCAAGACTATAGAACCAATATTGGCAAACAAACACTCATATGATAGATTTTATGTGACCTGTGAGAGATTCATAATAAATGCTCAGACTGTGAGAAACTCTCAGGCCCCCTATAGCCTTGAGCAGATTGGCGTCCTCAAGCATCTTTGTAGGGTAAACGGATATGACCCAGCAGAAATCTCTTTTCAGGCTCCTGTAGATGCCAAAAACATGTTCCCGAACCCTGCCCTAAAGAAGGTAGGGGTCTGGCATGTAGGTGGTGGAGGACATGCCCTAGATGCTGCCAGACACGCCTTGCTGAAAATGACTAAGGCTGGCTGGAAACCAAAAATTCTGTTAGACTGACCAATAGAAGAAAAAATATTTCAAGCCGCAATAGAAATTTTTTTCTTAGTGACGAGAGGAATGACGAGTGCCCGTTTCAGTAGATATAGATTCTTCTGGAGAACATATAGTAATAACCGCCGACTGGAGGCTCAAAGAACTCTGTAAAAGCCTTCCAGGAGCCTCCTGGAGCGTTTCTGAGGGGGTTTGGAGGGTTCCACTAAGTTGGACAACCTGCTTGGCTCTACGGTCTACATTCAAAGACCAACTAGATATTCAGCCTAATCTTGCTCAATGGGCCACAGACCATCTCAGCACAAGAATTAACCCAGCGTTACAACTAAGAGAATTAGAGACCTATGAGGGCGACGAAGCCCTGTTCCCTCATCAAAGGGCGGGCGTTGCCTTTCTCAGCACAGCGAGACGGGCTCTACTAGCCGACGAACCAGGACTAGGTAAGACTGCTCAGGCAATCCGTGCTTTGAAGGAATTACACGACAAAGGAGAAGATGTTTTTCCAATCCTTGTTGTTTGCCCTAATACCCTAAAAAAGAACTGGGCAAGAGAGTTTCAAAAGTGGTGGCCTGAGTCTGTAGTAACTCAAATAATCAAAGGCAGCGCTACTCAGCGTAAAAAACAATTTGAAGAACCTGCACAAGTATTTATTATCAACTGGGAATCTCTTCGCTCTCACTCAAGATTGTCTGGCTATGGCTCTATTGCCCTCACTCGTTGTAAGGCTTGTGGCGGTCAAGACGAAAAGATTAGTGAAAGCCGTTGCGAAGTCCACTTGCGTGAACTCAACAATATAGATTTCAAAGCCATCATTGCTGACGAAATCCACCGCTCAAAGGACCCAAAAAGCAAGCAAAGCAGAGCCTTGTGGTCTGCAAGTGGTAACGCGGAGATTCGTTTTGCTTTAACTGGAACTCCGATTGCTAACAATGTTGTGGACCTATGGGCAATTCTTCATTGGCTATCTCCAAAAGACTGGCCTAGCAAGACCAAGTGGATTGACCGAATGATTGATGTAATGCTCAATGCTTTTGGTGGAATGATGGTTCTAGGCGTAAAGCCGACAATGACTGATGAGTTCTATAAGAGCGTAAATCCTTATATGCGTCGTATGCTGAAAAAAGTTGTTTTGCCTCATCTGCCACCAGTAATGAATGAACGCCGAGATGTTGAGATGTCTACAAAACAAGCAAAGGCTTACGCTCAAATGCGTGACAACATGATTGCTGAATTATCTTCTGGAGACATACTCTCTGCTCCAAGCATTTTGACTCAGACAATCCGTTTATTGCAGTTTGCTAGTGCTAGTGCTACTTTAGAAGTAGATGAGACTACTGGTGAGTCAAAGACTGTCTTACAGATGCCTTCCTGCAAAGTAGAAGCATTGATGGAAGACATTGAAAATGGAGATTTTGGAGATGATTCAGTGGCAGTCAGCGCTGTGTCTAAACAACTTATCAATCTTCTTAGCGCTGAACTTACCAAAGCAAAAATACCACATGGGCTTATTACTGGCGACCAAAACGAAGATGAGCGTCAAAGGGCTATTGATGACTTCCAAAGCGGAGTCACCAAATGGATTTTATTTACTGCTCAGGCAGGTGGTGTGGGTATTACCTTGACCGCGGCTCGTAGACTTATTATGCTTCAGCGTCCTTGGTCTTTAGTTGATTATAAGCAAGTATTAGACCGAGTTCACCGCATTGGAAGCGAGGTTCACGACTCTATTGTTATCACCGACTATGTCACAGAAGGAACGATTGAAGAGCGTGTCATTCACGTTCTTGAGACTAAGGCTGATAACTTTGAACAGATTGTCCGTGATAAAGACCAACTATTGCGACTACTACAAGATGACAAGAGCGGAAGACTATGACAGAAAATAATAAAGTTGTTCGTATCTCTAACTCAGAGATACAAACATTCAAAGACTGCCGTCGCAGATGGTGGCTTACCTACTACCGAGGTTTACAACCTAAATTTCAAGAATTTACTGGTGCTCTTGCTTTTGGTAGCCGTATTCACGCTGCTTTAGACACTCACTACTCACAAAATGTCCCACTACTTCAGGCTCACGCAGAGTTAGTTGACGCTGATAAAAAAATCCTTTTAGAAAACTTTGAAGACACATCGAACCTAGAAGCAGAGGCTGAGATGGGTCGCATCATGCTTGAAGGCTATGAACAATGGGTATCTGAAGAGGGAATTGATGCCGAACTTGAAATGGTCTCAACAGAAGAAAAAATTGTTGTGCCAATGTTCAACGGAGAGGTTGAACTACAAGGAAAGATTGATATGCGTGTTCGTCGTAAGGCGGATGGCGTCAAACTATTCCGTGACTTCAAAACTGTAGGCGGCTCACTAGATGAGTTTGCTGGAACAGCAAATATGAACGAACAGATTCTTACATATATGATTTTAGAAAAACTCAAGGAGGGGGAAGAGGAGCAGCGAACCGAGGGTGGCATATTTACAATGCTAAAAAAGGTAAAGCGCACTGCCGCCTCTAAGCCTCCTTACTATAAGCAGATTGAAGTTCGACACAACACCTTTGCCTTGAGAAACTTTTGGCTTAGAATCCATGGAGTTCTGTCTGACATGATGAATGTAAGAAAGGCTCTTGATGCTGGAGAACCTCATCATTTTGTTGCGTATCCACGACCAACAACTCGTGACTGCAAATGGAAATGCCAATTTTTCGCTATTTGCCCGATGTTCGACAACGGTGAAGCCGTTGAAGAGGTAATTAGCGATTTGTATAAGGAAGCAGACCCTTATGCATACTATGAAACAGAGAAAAAAGGAAGCGAGTGACATGAGCCAAATTCAACGGTCTCTTACAGTCATGGTGTATGGGGAAAGCAAGGTTGGTAAATCCAGTTTTGCTGTCACAGCGCCATATCCTCGCCTAATGCTTGACGTTGAGGGTGGACACAGATTTCTCCCAATCATTGTCAAGTATTGGGACCCATTGCGTGAGGAACCGCCTTTGGCGGATGGAACTTGGGATACCTGTGTAGTCACAGTCCGTGATTACGACACAGTCCTAAAAACATATCAGTGGCTACAACTAGGTAGACACCACTTCAAGAGTCTAATTATTGACTCTGTATCAGAACTCCAAGTTAAATGCTTGGAAAACATTGCTGGTGTCAATCAGATGACACAACAGCAATGGGGCGAGTTGTTGCGTCATATGGGTGCGCTATTGCGTGACCTTCGTGACCTAACAATGCACGCTACAAATCCGTTAGAAGCAGTGGTTCTTACTGCTATGGCTAAGCAGGACCGTGACGGAAGATACCGTCCTTACCTACAAGGCCAGTTAGCAATCCAAGCACCATACTTCTACGACATTCTGGGCGCTCTTACCGTTGAGGAAAGAATGAATCCAGACCCAACGCAGGGCAATCTCAAGACTCGTCGCATGTATGTGGAACGCACAAATGCTTACGAGGCTGGAGAGCGAGTTCAAGGACGACTAGGCAAAGTCATTGAGCAAGAAACCCTTCACTTGGAAAAAATGCTTGACCAAGTGTTCGGACCACGACAAACAACTGAAACGAAAGCGAGCAACTAGTGAGTACACTCAATTGGGGAGACCTAATTAAAGATGCTGGTGAAGTCAGCAGCAGTTACGAACCACTCCCAGATGGCGAGTATGACCTAACTGTTATTGAAGCAACAGCAAAAGTCACAGCGACTGGAAAGACAATGTTCTCTATCAAGACACAGGTCGAAGGTGGAGCCTATAACAAGCGTTTTGTTTGGGATAACCTCACTGTCTCTCCAGAAAATAAGAATGCACTTTCAATTTTCTTTGGAAAGATGCACGCAATGGGAATCACTCAGCAGTTCTTTACTCAGGTTCCTGCACCAACTAATGCTCAGATTGAGCAAATTTTGGTTGGTCGCAAGTTCCGTGGAACTGTAGGAAGCCGTGTTTACAACGGCAACAAGCGCAACGAAATCCGTAAATACGCAGCGCTAGCAGCGCTAGGAGCAGCACCTGCTGGTTCTGCACCTGCTGCTTCTGCACCTGCTCCAGCGCCAGTAGCAGCAGCACCTGCTCCTGCTCCAGCGCCAGCACCAACTGCTGCTCCAGCAGCACCGTTCTAATCTAAATTAGAGATAGTTGAGGTTGCCGCTCGCAAGGGCGGCAACCAAATACTAAAGAAGGAGAGACATGTCAGATATAAATATGGATTGGGTAAAAGAACAACTTACTCAAAATAAAACAAGAAAGATGACGGGAGATGCCGTCCTTGAACTGCTTGAGGCGTGGAAAAACGTAAAGAAGCCTCCAAAAACAGATATTTCTAAAGAAGTAGTAGAACTATTTTCTAAACTAGCACTAGGTCATGCTCTAATCAAAGAAAATAAGAATGAAATTTGGGTTCCAGTTCAGGCTGGAGCAATCAAAGTAACTGATGTAGTTAGAGTGAAGTTTGATGCTTTTGATGATGCTAGTGGCAGGTATCCACTCAACGGGCGTCGTGGAAAAGTTGTTGGTGTCCGATATGGAGACATTGTTGTAAAGAGTGATGACGGAAAAACTCCTACTTTAGATGGTGTCCACTTCAGACCAGAAAATTTGGAAAAACTTGTATGATTTCAACAACTATAAAATTGTTTATAACTGGGTCAAGTCACTCTGAAATAGTCGCTAAAACAGAACTTCAGTTGTCTCAATTTTTTGATGTAGAAACTATGCAAAAAGTGAACTATGAAATTTTTGTTGAAAAAAGTGTTGACGAGGACAAGTCATCTGACTACACTGCTCAAATAACAGCAAAGGTGAGAAATGAATACAATCGAAAACTCCTCTAGTCCTCAGGAAAATCCGCTTCGAGTAGAAGCCCTTCGTGAGGCAGCAAAGATTATCTCTGGAGATAGAAACAAACAGTATGGTGCTCCTGAAGACAACTTTGAACGGACTGCTCAAATCTGGTCTGTGATTCTTGGTGTTCCAATTAGCAATGAAGATGTGGCAATGATGATGGTTGGTCTCAAGGTGGCTAGGTATGCCTCTAAGTCTGGGTATCAACCAGATACTTGGATTGATATTGCTGGTTATGCAGGATGTGGATATGAGGTTGGTTATCTAGAGAATGAAAAATTAGATAAAACTAATTAACTAAATAGAAATAAGAAAGAGGAAGGTATGGCAAATGAGCCATGGACATTTGAAAACCCGCTTTGCTCTCAGATTGGAACAGAAACTTTTTTTGAAGACTCAGAGAAACTAAACAGTAAAGGAACTGCCAGAGAAGACTATAAGGCAGCGATAAATGTATGTTCGTCATGTATTCATATTTCTGAGTGTGCTGAGTGGGCTATAAACCACGAATTGTTTGGAATATGGGGAGGAACAACCCCTAATCAAAGAAAAACCATAAGACGGCAAAGAAATATTATTATTGACGGGGAACTCAAGACTCTACGATAAGTATTACCACTAAACTTATCTTATGGCAGCAGAACCTGTTCTCAGACCACTCGCACTTTGCGAGCAATGTTGGCTGGAAAATCACACCAACTGGGAACCACAAAGCATGGATGAAAATGGAAGCATCACCATGAAGTTGGTGGGAGTAGACACTCCAGACCACATCGCGCTTGGAAATGTTGATGTGTGCTGTATGTGTGGCCAAATAACTATTGCTGGAATATACGAAATGCTTGACCCAACTCAGGTATATTTTGTTGGAGAAGACTGCGATTCATATAACAAATTTGAGTTTGACTTTAGTATCCTTGACGAACAAGAATAATCAGTCTAGGAGAGTCAGTGAAAGACAAAAGACCAGGCGAACATCTTTGGATGGAATGGGATGGTAGTGGCTATTTTCCATCAAAAATAGAGCCTACTATTTATTATACTTTTGAATCAGTTGATACTACTAATGAAATAGTTCGTAGGGCTTTAGCATCAGCGCTACAGCGTGATGGAGTTGCTTTCTCGTTGGGACATGCCTTTAAGTTATTGGAAACTTCAGTAGTCGAATACTCACACTGCGGACTATTAGAAGGGGAACATCTTTATATTGTTTGCAGTCCAGATGGTGAGACCAGATATGGTGATTTTGTAGAAAAACCGTTTGAAATTACTTTGATAGAAATATAGATTGATAGGCGTGTTGAAGCATACTTTTATACCTGAATAGTGTAGATTAACACATGTGTGGAAACCAGCGGATAACTTAGATTGGCAGTCAGAGGCACTATGTGCTAAACCATCAAATCGCCACACCCTAGACTGGTTCTTTTCCGCAGAGTTTGAGCAAAAGTATGCGGCAAAAAATCTTTGCTTTCAATGCCCTGTTAGAAAAAATTGTTTGCAGTGGGCCTTAGAGCATCGTCAAATTTGGGGCGTATGGGGTGGCAGAGATGAAGTTGATATTCGTAGAACACTTTCAGTTTCATATCTTGGAGAAGAAACACGCAGACGTAGATACCCTAATTGTCCATACTGCACTGCTAGACCAAATAAACTTGAAACAGAAATAGTTCAACTAGATAGTTCTGGCCGATGGAATACGGCAAAAGTTGTTCGTTGTTTAGAGTGCGGATTTTCTTGGAAAAGCAGAACAAGTGCCAACGCTGTTGAAGCATATAAAGTGGACCGCGCTGAGCGTATGGAACGTCAACGCAGAGAACGCGAAAAACAAAAGAAGGCTAAAGAAAAAGAAAAAGCAAAGTTAGACAAGATGTCTAAGCGTTCTTCTTCACCCAAACCTGCCAATTAATATCAATAACAGAAATACTTTTCTTATGAAAAATAAGAAAAGCATCTATTGCTGGCTTAGGGTCTTTCATTATGTCGCCTGTCCCAGATGACCATGTGTAATCGTCAAAGGCTAATATCCCGCCTGGTTTCAAAACCTTAAAAGCATTTAGACCGTCTTTGAGAGTTGCCATAGCGGTATGGTCCCCATCAACATAGATGAAATCAAAGACTCTAGGATTCTCTAAAAAGAAATTATCGCTAGTATTTTTTACTTTTATTAGACGTCCATCTTCTATAAGTTGTTCTGTTCTGGAGTCATAAACTTCTTCAACGTCGCTCCAATCCATCTTTTTATGGACTTCTTCGTCAGAGCCGCCCCAGGTATCAACATCTGTAAGAGTTGACTGAGTGTTGGTAAGAATGTTATCGAATAACCACATAGTGGCGTCTCCGGTGTAAGCACCAATTTGTAGACAATTTACTTCTTTGTCTTTGAAAAGATTTAAGTGTGCTGAAAAGTTGCCTTCTGCTACTTGAGCAAACCAATTAGGATATTTATTTTGAATCATTTAGTTTGTCCTCATTAAATTTTAGATTCGCGGCTAGTCTTTCTTTTTCCTCTTCTGGTCCTAACTCAAGGGCATTTTTAGCGTGAATAACTGCTTCTTCATACTTTTCTAATTGATAGCAAGCAATAGAAGCCATATCGTGAGGTGTATATCCCCAAGCCTCTGCTTCGTTTAGATAAGCCATATCTCTTTCTTTGATGGCTAATGCTTTGTGAGCAGCGTCGTAGCAGTCCTGCCACCTTGATTGTTTGTAATAAAGTTTTGCTAAATCAACAAATGCTTCCCTGCGTCTTGGGTCTTCTTCGGCAGCCAAGGTAAGCCATATCTCTGCTTCTTGAGGATGTAGTTTGGATAGATACCTATACGAAGCAGCCCTCTCTGCTTTCCATGTCGCTGTAGGCAATGATAAGTGTCTTTTGAACTCTTCAGACGATTCGGCAAACTTGCTGTAAAAGAAAAGTTCTCTAGCGTAATAGAAAGCGTTTCTATCATCATTAGGGTCTTCTTGAGTTGATTGCTTTAGCAGAGGAAGGTATTGAGAGCGAGATTTTGTATTATCAGCATGGTGCTCCATCACTGCCTCTGTCCAGAAAGGAACTTCTACCATTCTGTCGGGAGTCAAGACTTCGTGAACAGGGTGCTTCCACCTATACCCGTGGCGTTTATGTATTTTGTCTCCACCAAAAGTGAGGCCAGGACTTCCATCAGCGTTCCAGTTCCAAATATATTTGTATCTAGGTCTAGTTGCTCCAGCATCAAATGCTTTTTGTAGTTCAGCACGCCATCCTGGAAGCATAATCTCGTCCATATCCAAAGGTATGCAGTAATCCATATCGGCAGGAACTAATGCGAGAGAGGCGTTTCTTCCAGTATCAAATCTCCATGGCTTTACGCATATTTGTGCCGTATTGATGCCTAAAGATTTTGCTAACTCGACTGTTTTATCTGTAGAGCCTGTATCAACAATGAGGAGATAATCTGCTTCGTCCTTTACAGAGTTATACCAACGCTCAACAAATTGTTCTTCATTTAGGGCTATTGTGTATACGCATACTTTCATAACCGCAATCCTACCTCAAATAAAGCAAAAACCCCCCCGCAACGCGGAGGGGTTAATTGCTTTAGAGCGAACTAGGCAATGCTCAAGAATCGTGCTCTTCCGTAAATGGTTGAACCACCATCACGGCTATAGAACTCAAGAACAGTCTTTCCTGTGGTCTGTAGAGATGGAGCAGAGCCGCCATCCCATGTGACACCAGTAAAGGTGACAGTGTTTGACCCACGGTTAGAAGTTTCTACCCACCAAGTGTTGGCAAAACCAGAAGGGACATTTGTAAATGTCACTGTGGAAGCGCCAGACTGGCTATCAAGAACTGTAACAGGGAAGTCAATAACACTAACTGATACTGCCCCAGTTGCGGCTGCACCAGACAAAGTCTGAAGACGAGCCGTTACTCCTTGAGTGATGTAAGCATCTGTAGATGCTGTCAGCACCTGAGGGGACATTGTGATTGGCATTATTACTCCTCCGCTGATGTTTCGTCAGAAGCAGCAGTCTTCTTTGATGATTTTGGTGCGGACTTTGCTGAAGGTGCTGCTGGAGCCTCAAGAACTAGCGTATCGCCAGTAAGTAAAGACTTCTGTCCTTCTGCTACTGCAATTGAGAACTTCTTTGTCAGACGGTCATAAGATGAGCCGACTGATGGAGCAGGGTCCATATCAGTTACATCAATAGCAGTTAGTGCTAATGCTGCTGGACCAATTTTTGATTCGTCCTCGGCAACAACAACATTAATTACTGTTCCTCCACCTACGAGAGCAAACTTTTTCATAGTGTTATGTTCTCCTATTCCCTATTACGCTGTGAACTTCTCAGCGTAGCGGATAATAACAGCACCTTCAGCACCATTTCCACCGTTAGTAACGTATGGATAGTATTGAAGCGCTGCGAAGTCAATGTCTAACGTATCGCCAGCAGACATGAACAAAGCCTCTGCTGCTACTTGGAAGTAAGCAGCATTTGCTGGAGCCAATGGTGGCTGCCATGTTTGTGCGATAGACGCGTTAGTCCAAGCACCACCGACTGGCAAAGTAACATTTACAGTAGGACGGTCTTCGCGGATTACACGCTTGTTGATGTCCAACCAAATGACTACTGGGCGAGCAACCTTAGTTCCAATGTTTGGAGTTCCAGGGTTGGTGTTAGCAGCATCCATACGGAATGCGATACCAGAGAAGAAGAGTTGAGTTCTTGGCAAGATTGGGAAATCTGTCCAAGCAGTCTTAACTCTTACGTTACCTGCATCCTGAACGCGGCAGCGTAGGAAGAATGTACCGAAAGCAGGACCTGTAGAACCAATAGAAATCGTAGCGTTATATTCTGGATTCCAACGGTTTAGTTCAGCCAATGAGTTGTTCTCAAAGGTGATGAATGAAGATGCTCCGTGAGTAGCAAGAGATGTTGGAGAGTTGTTTCCATTAGAACCAGCACCTCCACCTCCACCACCAGTGTTTGGAGTAGCATCAAAGCCACGGCAATAAAGGTCAGTGATTAGTGAACCAGACTCAATACCTGATAGGTAGGCAAGGTATGTGTGTCCACCCTTACCACCGCCACCGTTTCCACGGCCTGGGTTATTGAAAGAAGCCTGTACGAATGCATTCCATCCGCCACCGCCACCGCCTCCACCGAGGTAGTAGTTCTCAAGAGTACCTGAGCCACCAACATCAACACCAAGACCGCCATCTCCACCAAAAGCAGGGATGAGAGCAGATGCTGTATTAGACACAGCGTAGCCGCCAAGATGTCCATTTTGTGGATGGAACTGAAGTTGAACTGCACCAGTTGATGTATAACCAGCAGCAATGCTTCCTGAGGCAATCTGTGGAGAATAAGTTGTAGCATTTCCACCAACAGAACCAGCACCGGCTCCACCACCTGCATAGGTAGGTAGAGTTTCAGAGTTGTTGACTGCGTGTCCACCATAGTTTGCACCTGGAAGACCAAAACGCCAGAAGGTGAAGTTGGAGTTCCAAGCGCCACCACCGCCGCCGCCTTTAGCAAGAACTAGAGGAGCAGTAATTGTTGGTGAGTAGTGAGCCTCTCCAGCCCAACTAAATCCTGCTGTATTTCCATCCTTATAGAAGGTTGGAGCAGAGCCAACTTCTAACTGTGCGTAAGCAAGATAGAACTCTGGCTCCTGACCACCCGTTGCGTTGTTAGCAGCGTTATTGAATTGAACTCCAAAACGCACATAACGAGCAGTACCAGGGGCAGTTGCTGTAACAGTCAAACGCTTTCCAGCAGTAGCATTTAGTGTGGTTGTTGCTGCCATCTTGTTCGCAGTGACAGGAACAAAAATAGTTGCACCATTGGTTCGTGAACCGACTAGGTTGTAGTCAGCATCGTAGAACTCAAGATATGCGGATGAAGTGCGATATTCCTTCCATGACCAAGCATAGACAGAACCAGTGTATTGAGTTCCTGGAACAGCATTAATCCAGTCATGTGAGACTTCCATATTTTCAGAAGTAGTATCGGTAGACATCAAACGAAGTCCAATACCAGTCTCATATGTTGGTGGACGCCATGCTGTAGCAGATGTTCCTGCCTCAACTTGGACGTTGTCAATGTGCATGGTTGTGTTTGCTGGAATCAAGAATCCAACATATGCCCACTTAGCGGTTAGACCAACAGCGTATGTTGGAAGACCACTAAATGTTGCTGTCACACGACGCCATGCTCCAGAGAAGATTCCGTTATGAGCAAATGTTCCAGTTCCTGATACAGCACCGCTGTTAGCAAGACTGAGGTTTACTGTAGTTCCAGAAATGCTTGTGATTGTTGCACCAACAGCAATTCCAGTTCCAGAAACATTTTGACCAAAGAAGAGACCGTCTGCGTTATCAACAGTAATAAATGTCTGTCCGCTAGTTCCATTGATAGTCTTAGTTACAGACCCGCCGTAACCAGCAAGTGGAGCAGAGACAGTCTGCTGAGCAACAAAGTATCCACCAGCGGAAGGAGTTACTGCTGAATACAGAGTTCCTGTTCCGTTTGATGTTCCTTGGTTATTTGTTGGGAAGTTAGAACCATCACCAATACGAAGTTGCATAATGAGGTTCTGTGGAGTTGGGTTAGTGTGGTAGACATATGCCGAAACAGTATAAGAAGTGTTAGGGTCATATGGGAAACCTGTAGCACCACCGCTGAGAGCACCAGAGCCTGAGGTTGTTAGACCAACAAGACGAGCACCAGCAGATGAGTTTACGCACTGTAGAGCGTTAGCGCCTACGGTGCTTCCAGAAATCTCTGAAGGAGAGACCATTTCAGGCAACTTGGTATAAGGGTTTGAAAGAACCGCTGCTGAAATGTTTCCAAGAGTATCAAGAGCAAAGAAAGAACCACCGCTTAGTTGTAGGTCTTCCATCTGAGCATACTGTGCTTGGATTACGTTGTTTGACTGAGTTGCTCCCAAAGATGCTGAGAGAGCAATGTTGTCATTGTAAATAATAGATGTAGTTGTAACGCGGCTTGACTGTAGCAAGAACGTAATTGTTCCAGTTACAGTTGCTCCGTTAGCAACAGAGAGTGTGATGGTTGTTCCTGAAATAGATGCAACCACTGCGTTGGCACCGATACCAGTTCCAGTAACGGCCATACCAACTTGGATACCTGTGTTATCTGGAGCAACAATAATTGTTGTTAGACCAGAAGTACCAGTAGCACCCTTCTGAACCTGCTGAATGTTGTTTGCTTCCCAGAGAGTGACACCCTTGTTGTAACTTGGGTTCATCAATAGGTTTACTGGAGTAGAACCACCAAATGTAGTAGTTCCTCCAACACCACCAGGTTGTGTGTTTACGTCATCTGTTGCTGAAATGGTGGCACCTTGTCCACCGTGTCCTCCAGCACCGATTTGAATATTGTATGTAGTTCCAGGGGTTACGTTAACCTGACGACGGACTACCTGTCCTCCAGCGCCACCGCCACCAGCAGCAGTACGGTTTCCACCGCCACCACCGCCACCGCCACCTACGGCAACTACTTCAACAGCAGTAACGCCAGTTGGCACAGTGAAGGTTCCGTTCGCTGTGTACTGGACTTCTTTGATTGAGAAGCGTCCAGAGTTATCATTAGGAAATACAATTAGGTCTTTGCTAGCCGATATAGCCATTGTTCTTTAGCCTCTCGCTCTCTTTCTTATCGTTACGCTGTTACTTCGACGCCAGAGATGTGAACATCAATAGCGCTGTTGGAAGATGAACCGACGTAAATTGCGTCTGAACCTGTCATAACTTGACGGATGTCAAAGTTAACTGTTCCATTTGCTGGAATCTGTAAGCCGTTGCAGAAGTTAAAGGCAGTTCCTGAGTTGAATCCACCTGTTCCAAACTGAACGGTTAATGTGACCACTGAAGCGGTCTTGTTTGCTGCCACAATGTTAGTGACGATTGTTTGTCCACCTGCGGGTACGGAGTTGTAAGCGGTAACGCCTGACGTAGTTGCCGCACCGCGGAAGAGTCTTGCTGCTGTAGTTGGCATTATGCTAACACTCCCATATATGAGTTGATTTCGATATTAGCCGCGAGTGCGCTAATAGTTGCGATTTTTGTATTACCCGCTGAGTTGACTGCCGCAACCTGTGTCGTTCCAGCGCTGTTTACTGCCGCCACCTGTGTGGTGCCAGCAGAAGTTATTGAGGACACCTGAGCAGCAGTTGCTGCAACGATGTCATTTACCCCAAGAAGACTTCCTAGAGTTTCTAATGCCTTAGACACGAAAACCAGGTCTTGGGCAGTATAAGTACTAGCGTTGAGGCTAGAAGTGATTTCTGCCTTCACCGCATCAATTTGCGTACTGAGGCTATCGTAATTAGGCATTATTGCTCCATTCCTTGACTGTAAATTCTATCATTTTTTACAAATAGCATTTCTTTCATATTACGCCTGTGCCTCAGTCCATGAGATACGGGCTGCAATTTCTGAAGAAGCAGTTCCAATGTTGGTTGCTGTGATAACCAAAATATCAGGTCCGTTTGGATATGAAGGGCTTGATGTATTTCCGTTACCGCTTAGAACCGAGTTTCCAAGTTCACGAACTGCCTTCAAGTCAAAGGAAGTGACGTTGTAGTTGTTACCACCACCACCGTTTTCAGAGTAGAACGAGAACACGCTATCGCCGCCAGTAAAGTTACCTGTTGGGGAACCAGTAGGAACTACACCTCCAATAGGTCCAGTATTGTCAAAATAAAGCACCTGAGACAGAGAACCAGCACCAATACGCTCACGGTCCCAGTCAAGAGGAATTCCTTGGTAAGCACGAACTCCACCAAAAATAACAGGTTGGTTGGTAAAGGTGGCTCCTGCTACAGAAGAAAGCGTCAACTGGCTACCAGAAATGTTGAGAATAATTGCTCCAACTGGTCCGTTAGCAGAGCCAGTAGCAATAGACATACCTACTGCAAGGTTCTGAACATCTCCAGCGTTCTGAAGAGTCAGAATCGCTTGACCGCTAGTCATGGACCCATTTCTTGTTACGTTCATATTTTGAGTTGGATGATTTGTGTAGGTAATGGTATTTGGATTCAAGAATCCTGAAACCAAGAACTGTCCGTTAGTAGTTACACCAACAGAGACCAAACGCATCTGCATTCGGTTAATAAGTTCACGAATACCAAAGTTTCTTGCCACAGCATTATCTACTGATGGAGCAAGTCGAATTGCCATCAAAGGTCTAGTAACACCGTTTGGAATAGCAAGACGCTTGGTCATACCAGCAGTAAAGATGTTTTCTGCGTCAGCATCGAAGCGGCCATCCATAATTACTGATGAACCCCAGTGGCTAATTTGCGGAGCGCAAGTTTGGCTAAGAAGCAGCACGGTTGTTTGAGATGTTCCAGAACCACCTAGTGTTGTATCTGGGCTAAATGCTGTTGTCGCAGTATTTCCTCCACCAAGAACAACTACTTGTCCAGGGAAGAAAATTGGATAGGTCTGACGACGAGTAATAGTGACCGGATATCCACGCATAGTGGAGTTATATGCTCCAATAGCACTAAATGAAGCAACTTCGTTAGAAGTGCTATTTCTTATCAAAAGATGTCCACTTGTTGGCCACTCTTTGACATCATCTAAATACAAAGTAGTATCGTTTGGTTGAAGAGTTGATGCGTAAGTCTGAGTCGCTCCACCAACTAAACGAGAACGCTTTGGTTCATTGATTACCTCGTAGCGAGCAGGAAGGTTTCCTGAGCGCTGATAGGCAGCAGTGTTGATGTTGTTGTTTGCCATACGATGGACATAGACAATGTCTCCGCGAATAGCACGGAACCCCCAACGAATATAACCTGCACCATACCAAGTGTAGTCAATGTAGACCATCTGCATCTTGTTAGTATCAAGATTGTAGCCTCCAGGACCACGCCCATCCATCTTGTCTTGATTCCACTCGTCCTGACGAACTCTAATTTCCTGAGTCTTACAGGCTCTAACATTTGATGCTGTTGCTCCTCGATATGTCGGCGCAACGGACATTGTGGTGTCATCATTAATAGCAGTTACTTGATAGGACTGGCCTCTAATTACAATTTTATCCCCAATCATCAACTGACGTCTAAATTGAGAAAGATTTCCTGTAATAAGACCAGAGTTTGCTGTTACGTTTACAGTTCCAGCAAGTTCTTTGTTAGAGAAACGACGAACAACATACATCCATTCGCCGTCATATTCAAAGTAAAATCCGTTCTGCTCATCGAACATTCCAGTTCTAGTAGCGGCACCTTTCCACTTTGTAACAGTTACAAATATGTTTACTCCATTAGGAACGGAATCTTGTGTTGCAAGCGGTTGAGTCAAAGTCATAATGTATGTAAATATGTTTGATTCTGATACTGTTGCTACAGTAAATGTTCCATTATATGGACTTGTTAGTCCTGTAGATAAATTAGTTCCTTCAATCAATACTGTGGCACCTGGCTGCAAGCCATGGTCTTGAAGTGTTCTTACTGTAACAACTTTTGCACCAGTAGTTGTTACATTTGCTCCAGATATGCTCACTACGTCGTATGTCGGAGTGAACTTAGCACCAGTTGAGAACTGAATTGCTTTACCTGACTGATAACGGAAGTAACGACGAGTTTGACGAATTGTCTGTAAGCCAAGAGCATTACCTAAAGTTGTAAGAGAAACTCCACCATCAAGAGGTCTATGTTGAATATATCCTTCTGGTTTAGCAAATAGAACAGAACTGCTTGAAGTAGAAACTGCTGTTACTACTGTATCTAAAATTTGGAAAGTAAACGAGCGAGGAGTTACAACATCCTTGATAATCCAATTTCCATTTATTCCGCTTGTATTATTAATCATAATTGGAATTCCTGGATATAACCCGTGAGGATTTGGTGTTGTAATTGTAATAGTTGTTGGATTTCCACCATCAGTAGCGGCTTCAAAGCCTACTAAAGTTCCAGTTGTTGGGTTTCCGCCAGGAATATGAGCGTTATCAAATACGTCTCCACCATAAACAATGGTGTTGTTAGGGATGCTGACAACTCCATCAACTGTTCCACGAGCAAAGTATGTGAAAGTAAATGGAGTAACATTTACAACAGTAAATGTTCCTTCAGCACGGAAATTCAAAGTATCTTGAACGCTGATAATGTTTCCAGCCTGTAAGTTGTGAAGAGTATTTGTTGTAACTGTAACTAAAGAACGAGGCGCTGCGCCATTACCCTGTACAAGGGCAACATCAAAAGAGTTACCTCCAGATGTTTTAGCAAAGAATGTTGGGTAGTTTGCTGCTAAAAATAATGCTTCCCACTTGGCTGGCTGAACAGAATATTCAAAGTCTGTATCCATCAAAGACTGTGGAGACGCGGTACGAACTTTCTCGACAGCGTCAAGCAAAGTATCTGAAACGGTAACTGTTTCATTAAACTCATCAACCATTACTGACAAAAGGTCAGTAGAGTTCATAGATGCTGTGTTGTATTCAAGAACAATCTGTGTTCTTGGATTAGTTGGGTCTCCGATATAAGACCAAGAGGTAAATCCAAGGTTCGGGTCAGAGAAGTTATAAATAACCGTTCCAGTGGTGACGTTTGTGATAAGCAACAGACGCTCTTCAAGAATGAAGGCAGGGAGAACAACGGTTCTTGTTGCTGGATTAAAAGTATAATCCGTACCTCTAATTACTCGTCTTGCCATTTAGTTATCCTCGCCTCGTTTATAGAAGAGCAAGCGCTAGAACGCCGCTCGTCGTTAGACCTACGTTGGTAATGTTAGTGGTTGTGCTGCCTACTGTGGCTCCAAACAGGCCGAGATTCAACAATTGATTCATTTCAATTAGATTGATACGGTTTGTGTCGCCAGTTGTTCCAGCAGGACCTGTAGGACCGACTGGACCTGCTTGTCCTGTAGGACCAGTTGCTCCATTAGCGCCTTTGATATTTCCCTGAATAACCCATCCAGAAACAACGCTATAGGCAAAGTAATCCCCGTTTGAAACTCTAAAATAGTTATCTCCCTCAAGGACGTTTGTTAGTCCAGCAGCCTCGGGAGTTGAGTTTCCTGTAAAAATCTTGCTACCACGAGTACCAGCGATACCGGCAGCACCTGTTGGACCTGTTGCTCCGTTAGCACCGTTTATACCAGCAGCACCTGTCGGTCCAGTTGGACCAGTGGCTCCAGCAGGACCTTGAGCACCAGGACGGGAGCCGGCAACGACAACCCATGAAGTGCCATTCCAGCGCTTTAGTGACATTGATTGCTCCTAGACCTTAACACGAGTAGCCTCCTTATATTATCCTATTTTTACTTTGATGAGTTCTATGAAAGCCTAAACCAAGGGTATCCAGTCGCTAACGCAGATAGGTTTACTGGAGTAGGGCTGTCTATTGCTGTGATTTGTCCGCCAAAAGGAATTCCAGAAGCGACAGAACCTGTAGTGTAAGAATTTATTAGTAATGTCGGCAAGGCAGATGTGCCTAGCCCAAGAACGCTTCCTGTTGAAGTTCCGTCAGCGTTTATAACTACTCCATATGTAGTTCCAGCATTTATAGTAAAAGTTGAAGGGTATCCTCCACTAATACTTAATGGAAATGTTCTCAATCCAGCGGAAGTCATTAGAGTAGTGTCGCTTGCCGTTCTAGCAACCAAGTTAGCCGTATTTGCTGTTGCCGAATATGTGTATAAAGACAATCTAGCAAAAGTAGAACCAGCCAAAGCACCAGCAGTTGTCACCCAGATGCTCATATTGCTAATAGTTAAGGTTTTATCTGCTTGAAATAAAAGCATAGAACGATTTGCTGTTGTAAAGGTAGTAATTCCACCAGCACCAGCCAACATCAATGAGCCTTTAGAAAAAGGTTCAATGTGTAGTGGGTCTACCCAGTTGGCTCCATTGCTTACAAAACTAAGGTTTGCTAGTTGGCTAGCGACATCTCTTGCTCTAGTCATTATTCGTTCCTAATCTCTGCGCTAATACCAAGGAATCCGTTAGTAGAGTTGTTAGCAACAATCCAATATGTTCTGTCCTGAGTAAGACCAGCAGCAACAGTAAAGTTGATTGCAGCAGAGTTGAGCCCTACTGCTCCCGTATCAAGTGCCGCTGCGGTAATAGCAATGTTTGCTCCGCTTGAAAATGCTCCAAGAGTTGAGAAATCAATTGCTGTTGGGGCTGCTCTCATTGTTGTAGGAAGAACAATTGTTCCAGATACGTTAGTTGCTGAAGTTGCGTTTCCAATAGCAAAACGAGTGTTGGCACTTGGAGCAGTCTGGCGATAGTAGAATCTTTGGCAGAAATAAAGTTCTTCTGCAAATGAACCTCCAGATAAAGTAAATGGAGTTGCAACATTTCCTGCTTCCACCTGAACTCCCCAGAAATCTACTGCTCCAGTTCCAGTGTTAGACACTTGGAAAGACAAATAGAGGCTTGAGTCGTTGTTAGTTCCTAGAGTTCTTGTGGCAATAGAAGGAACTGTGATGGTTGAGGTAAATCTTTGCCATGAAGTGGTGAGGGTTGGAACAGATAAGTTTGTTGGATTTACTGAAGAAGGAGAGCCACCAGTTCCAAAATCTTGAACTAAACGAGGCTGAATAGTCAATGAATCAGTACCAGTAGAAAGTTTTGCCCAGTAGGAAACTGTTACTACTTGTCCAGCAAAAGTTCTAACATCTTCCATACGATTCATAAGTTCATAGTTTTGGCTATTGGATGTAATTGTGTAACGTAGGAAGAATGCTGGTTCATAACCAACAATCGAGTTACCAACGACAAAAGACTGACGAGTTACGTTTCCTGCTCCACCAGCACGCCAGCGGTCAGCAGTCATAACAAATGTAGGAATAGTTAGAGTAAATGTTCCAGTACCACGTTGCCAGATGCTGAAGTCTCCGTTGAGCAGTTGGTTTTTTCCGGCTACTTGATAAGTGCTTCCCCAACGTAATCCTGTAACTGTACTGCTATCTGCAAACAATATGCTGAAGTCTGAGCCTACTCCGAGCCTTGCTACAGCATTATCAGCAGTTCCAACTACTAAATCTGCTTTAGCATCAATTGTTGATAGTGGAATTGTGTCAGCAACATTGAATCCACCAATAGTCAAAATAACAATTTCATCATTTAGAGCAAGAGCAGGAATTCCAGTAATAGATGTTCCATTTGTTGCTACATAATCTTGACCACGAGTTTGAAGAACACCATTGATATAAACCTGCTCAAGACCAGATGTGTATGACAAAGTCAATCCATTGGCATCAACACCAGAAATAGTTGTTTGACCAGCAGTTGCTACATAACGATAACGAGTAAGTGTTGCTTGACCAGTTGGTCCTGTTGCACCAGTAGCACCAGTAGCACCAGTCGGACCAGTTGCTCCAGTAAGACCTGTTGCGCCAGTAGGACCAGTTACATTCGATGCGGCTCCTGTTGCACCAGTAGGCCCAGTTGCTCCTTGTGGCCCCGTTGGCCCAGAAACACCTGTAGGTCCTTGGTTTCCTGTATCACCTTTTGCTCCATTAAGACCTTGTGGTCCTGTTGGTCCGGTTGCTCCAGTAGGACCAGTCGCACCCTGAGGTCCAGTTGGTCCACCAGATGGTCCAGTATCTCCCTGTGCACCTGTTGGTCCAGTAGCACCATTATTACCAGCAGGTCCAGTTGCACCTGTAGCACCTGTAGGTCCTGTAGCGCCAGCAGGTCCAGGAGCACCAGTTAAACCAGTCATTCCAGTTGGTCCAGTCGGACCCTGTGCTCCAGTAGCACCAGTAGGACCACCACTAGGTCCAACAGGACCTTGAGGACCAGTTGCTCCTGTAGGTCCAGTAGCACCAATTAAAAATTCTTCTTCAGTTGTATCAACCCAAAGTGCTGTAGTTGTTGGTGGTGCTGTTGGTCCAATAGAAAGATAATCTAAATCAATATCATCTTCATCAATCCACAAATCGCCTTCATATCTAGGACCTGTAGGCGCTTCTGGGTCAGAAAAAATTAATTCTTCAACTTGTTCATTTTCAGTTGCCCAGAATAAAAAGTCTGCTGGGTCTGGAGCAGTAACTCCAGCATAAATAAAAGCATTAGGACCAAGGTCATCAATATCAAACCAAATATCTCCAGATGTAGGAGCAGTAGGTGCACCAGCACCAATATATGTTTCTGTTGGAATTCCAGTTCCATCAGTTGATGTGTAGTCCTTACCGATAGGACCTACGGGTCCAGTGGAACCTGTAGGACCCTGAGCACCAGTCGGACCTGTAGGTCCAATAATTTGTCCGACATTTGACCAAGATAGTGATGCTGTCCATACATACAAATCACCATCGTCTAAAACGATGTAAGCATCATTAATGCTATTTCCTGATGGAGGAAGATTTGCTGCGGTAGCAACACTTCCTTTTACTGTGATTGATGCACCTTGTGGTCCTGTTGCACCTGTAGGACCTTGTGGACCAGTTACTGCTGGACCTGTAGGTCCAAGTTGTCCAGTTGCTCCCGTAGGTCCAGTTGGACCTTGAAGGCTTCCTACATCTACCCAGGTATCAGTAAGTTCATTCCATACATAAAGATTTCCACCAACAATGTAAGCCTCACCAGCAGACCCAGTGGGGTCAGCAGCAATAAGTTCTCCAAGCGTATTGTAAGAACCAAGAACAGTAAGACCTTGACCCTGAGGACCTGTCGCTCCAGTCGGACCTGTAGGTCCTATGTTTCCTTGTGGACCTGTAGGACCAGTAGGAACAATTCTTACAACTTGCCAAACAGAACCAGTCCAACGCCAAGTATTACCGCCAGATGAAAATTCTTGATTTAAGGAAGGCGAATTTGGAAAATCAATCGCTGACATCTTCACCCTCCTCGTTAGTGATGAAGTTTAACTCATCAACATATTCTTTAGCCCATGCTGAAGCAGATTCCGTAGATTCCCATGGGCCAGAGTTGTCTATTTCTTGCCCATCCGAGGAGATTATGCATCTCAAATCTTCGGTTATTGTATAAGTATACTTCATATCAATTCACCTAATTTGCAACTGCTGAAGTTGCAATCTTTCCCTCTGCTCCGGCTATGACAAATCCATTTACTAAATTGACTAGTCCATAGGTGATTGTATTTATATTAGTGGTTCCAAAAGACGAAGAAACCGCTGACCAGTTTCTCCCATCAATAGAGTAAGCAAGTTGACCGCTTGCCCCAACAGCAGTAAAAATATCTGAACCAAATGAAACATCTCTAATAGATAAACCAGAAAATGGATTTGTTCTTTGTATCCAAGTAACTCCGTCTGGTGATGTTCCTATTTTTCCATCATTAGCAACGGCAACAAAAATACTATTTGCGTATATTACAGAATTTATTTGACTTGTTCCAAAACCACTAACTCTTTGAGTCCAAGTAACTCCATTATCATCAGAAGTAGCAATTTTTCCACTTGCTCCCACAGCAACAAATAATCCATTTCCATATGTAACTCCATAAATAAAAGAAGTTCCAAAACTAGAATCGGCAACTTGAGACCAATTTATGCCATCAAGAGATGTTCCTATTTTTCCACTTGCTCCTACCGCAACAAAATTGTTATTGGCAAAAGTGACATTAAATATAGAAGTTGTTCCAAAAGAACTAGACCTTTGTATCCAACTTAGTCCAGTAGTTGAAGTAGCAAGTTTTCCAGTTCCACCTACCATTACATAAAGATTCTGACCAAAAGCCATGTCATATATCAATGAAGTTCCAAAAGAACTTGACCTCTGTGTCCAAGAAACCCCGTCAACAGAGTCAATAAGTTTTCCACCATTTCCCATAGCCCAAAACTTATTTGCTAAATATTGAATTCCAAGAACTTCATCTGTGCTCACAAAAGGAGAAGTTCGTATAGTAAATGTTCCAGGAGAAGCAGCCCTTTGTCTTGATGAAAAGACGCCATGAAGAGTTCTAATCATTAGGCTGTCAAACTTCCGCTCAAAAGCCACTCGTTTGCTCCTATTTTAATAAGAGATACAGTGGCATATTGCTGAGATGTTTTTCTTTTAGTTCCTTCAGAATATAAATTGGTTGCTCCTCCAGGTAGGAAGTTCAATTGTCCAGTTCCGTATTGAACTATCACAATCTGCGTTCCAGTAACAAAAGTAAAACCACCAGTTCCGTCTTGAGGAACTGTCACATCAACACCACTAGTAGCGTTGACTCTTACAAGTTTGAAGGCATCAACTGAAGATAAAGTGACTGAAGTAGTGTATGTGTTAGAAGTTAACTCGTACACTGCTGGCCCTGTAGGTCCAGTGGTTCCTGTTGGTCCAGTTGGTCCTAGGTCAGATACAACAATAAGACCACCCATAGAAGCGTGAATTTCACATACATAATAAAGAGTTGAAGGAGCGTTAAGGGGTACTTCCCAAATTAGTGTTCCTACCTGGGTTCCAGGATTTGTTACACCAGTTGTGTATTGATTTCCTGCAATATATCCACCACTATTGTCACTAGTTTGTAGACGGAATGGATGACCACTAGCGTTTATATCAAACACATAGCGATTTCCTCTTATTACATACAAAGTTGGATTATTTACTCCATTAAACACATATGCGCTAGAGGCACTATTAGTTACTGTATATGTAACTCCGCCACTTCTTCCTGTTGGACCAGTAGGTCCAGGAACTGTAGATGTTGGGCCTGTTGCTCCAGTAGGTCCTTGAATATTTCCAGCACTAATCCATTGACTTGTTGCTGGGTCCCAAACATAAAGAACACCGCTTACTAAATAACCTTGACCAGCACTACCAACTGGTTGCGCTGTTTGTAGAGCAGCCAATGTCGCGTAAGAACCAAGAATGCTTAGTCCTTGCCCCTGAGAACCAGTGGCACCCGTTGCACCTGTCGCACCCGTTGGTCCAGTAATTCCTTGAATACCTTGAATTCCTTGAATACCTTGACCACCAGTTGCTCCAGTTGCTCCTTGCGGTCCTGTAGGACCTTGGAAACCACGAACACCTGTAGGACCTTGAATACCCTGCAAACCTGTAGGACCAGTAATTCCTTGGTCACCTTGAGGTCCTTGTGGTCCTGTAGGGCCGGTAGGACCTTGCGGTCCTGGAACAGTTGAGTTTGGTCCTGTAGGTCCAGTTACAGACGGACCAGTGGGTCCTAATGGCCCTTGTGGACCTGTTGGTCCTTGAATGCCTTGAATGCCTTGTGGACCTGTTGGTCCTACAGGACCTGTTGCACCTGCTGCAATTGTTCTAACTAATCTCCAAGAACTTCCGTTCCAGCGATAAGTCAAATTACCAAAAACATATTCTTGGTTGAGTGTAGGAGAACTAGGAAAATCAATAGGCATAATTAAATCTCCACCACTTGAATTTTATTTGAATAACCAGACTCAACACGCAATCCGGCAGAACCACCCATTTGAAGTTCGTTTCCAGAATTTTGCCATGCCCAAATCTCAAAAAACTCTCCGTTATCTAAAACAGCAATAGTTGAAGATGTGACCATAGTAAAGTCATTATTGATTCCAGTGTGAACTTCTCCTTGACGCTTTTGAGCAGCACCACTTCCATTTAGAGTGTTGTTGTGCCATAGCCAAGTTGCTCTTGCTCCAACAGGGTCTGGTCCAAAATTTATTTGCCATGTAACTAAATAAGTTTTAGTTGTTCCAGATGTATTTGTAAATCTTCCAACCTGAGTAGTTCCGTCGTAAGTTAGTGACACACTTCCTCTAGAGTTGTCTGGGTCAGTAATATTCCACTGAACTCTAGTTTCAATACCAGAAGAAATGTTTTGTGTAATGCTATGGCGACGTGCTAAAACATTTGAAGAATATTGAGGACCTTGCGTTCCTGTTGGGCCTGTAGGACCAGTAACTCCAGGTCCAGTAGGTCCTGTAAACCCACGAGGACCGGTTGGGCCAGTTACAGATGGACCAGTAGGGCCTGTAGGTCCAGTAGGCCCTGGAACTATTGATGCTGCACCTGTTGGGCCAGTTGGACCTAACAAACCAATATTTCCTTGAGGACCCACTGGGCCAGTTGGACCTAGAGGTCCTGTTGGACCAGTAACACCAGCAATACTTGATGCTGATTCAACCCAATAACCGTCATAGTAAACATAAATTTGACCAGTTGTTGAATCAAACCACGCATCTCCAAGTGCTGGCGTAGCGGGTGGAGTTGAAGAAGAAAGAGCAAAAGAGCCGTATCTTCCTGTAGGTCCTGTCGAACCAGTAGGACCAGGAACAGTGCTTGCTGCTCCTGTTGCACCAGTTGGACCTGTAGGACCAATTACTTGAGTTACAACTAAATCCCAAGTAGTTCCAGTCCACTTCCACTGTTGACCGTTATAAGTATAAGTTTCATTTAACGAGGGCGTTGATGGAAAATCAATTGCCATTTACTACACCTGCCTCTCGTATTGGAACTCAATCAAAATTTCATCATTCTCGCTAAAGAAAAACGGTAAATCATGTGTTGCTGAGAATCCTTCATCAAAATCAGCAACCTGATTATGAATCAAAATTTCTAATCTAGTAGCATCATTATTGTTGAATATTGCTGTTCCCAAGAAAACTTTGTTTGCAGAGTCATCTCTAAAAGTTACTTGTCCAATTGGTTGGAAACTTCTTACGGATGCTCCTGATAATGGGAGAGTTATTCTGTAAATACCACTTCCTCTATTAGTGCTTGAACCTGCGGTAATTCTAATACTTCCAAACACTAAAGAACCTAGTTCTATGTATTTTCCAGTAAGTGTTCCGTTGGCAATACTAGGTGGGGTAATAGAAGCAGTCCAAAGAGGAGAATATGTAAGCCATGCTCCAGTGTTAAATGTTCCAGTCGCACCTGTTGCACCCGTTGCGCCTGTAGGACCTGTGGGACCGATTACGTTGCTAGGAGCACCTGTGGGTCCTGTTGCACCCGTTGGACCAGCAGGTCCGACATCTCCTTGAGGACCTTGAACAGTAGATGGTTCCCCTTGTGGTCCAGTAGGACCAGTGGCTCCTGTGGGTCCTAAAGCACCTTTCTCACCAGAAAGAGATAGCACCCAACCATTGATTGAAGATTGACCATCAGGGTTGTAAACAGTATCAATATTGATAGTAATATCAAGACTGTTTATGTCAGTGATTACTCCTTCAATCCATGTAAACGGTATTGCTTGAGTAAATCTGGTAAGTCTAGTTCTTGAACCAACTACAAAAGATTTTGTACTAGAAACTACAGTAAATGTTTTTGTTCCAGTTTCTACTGTTAGTGTTGTATTAGAAAAGACTCCATCAAATCCAATACCAAGACCAGTTGGACCTGTGGCTCCTGTTGCACCTGTAGGTCCAAGACTTCCTGCCATTCCAGTAGGACCTGTTGGACCTGTTATTGATAAACCAGTTGGTCCTGTAGGTCCTTGTAGCGTTCCTACATTCTGCCAAAAGTTTCCGTCCCAGACATAAAGGTCTCCATCAATTAAATATGCTTGACCAATTTGACCTACTGGTTGAGCATTATTTAGTGCTTCTATAGATGCATAAGAACCTAAAATTACAAGTCCTTGCCCTTGCGGACCAGTTGGGCCAGTTGGTCCTGTTGCACCAGTAAGACCAGTATTACCTTGAATACCAGTTGGACCTGTAGGTCCTAATGGACCAGTTGGTCCTGGAACTACTGATTGTGCTCCTACAGGTCCAGTAGGACCAGTAGGACCAGCAGGGCCAGTTGCACCATTCAACCCAGAAGAAATTTCTGGAACACCAACTTCTGCCCAGAAACTGTCGTAATAAATATAAAGAGAACCGTCAGTTGTGTTGTACCAAGCATCTCCTTCTACTGGAGAACCAGGAGGAGTTGAAGATGTTGTAGCAAATTTTCCTGCTGGACCAGTTGCTCCGATAGAGCCACTAGAGCCAACTGGACCAGTTGGACCAGTTGCACCTACAGGTGCTGCTCCAACTTCAATCCAATATCCGTCATAGTAAACATAAACTTTTCCTGTTTCAGCATTAAACCAAGCATCACCAATATCAATGGTTCCTGTTGGTCCAGTGTTTCCAGCAACTAAAAAGTTTCCTGTAGGACCTGTAGAACCTGTTGGTCCTGTTGGTCCTTCAATATAACCAACATTGTCCCATTCGCTATTTACAGAATCCCAGACATACAAATTGCCATCAACAATGTATCCATCTCCGGCAGAGCCAGAAGGATGAGCAGCAATAAATGTTGCATAGTCTGGATAAGAACCAATTATTGTTAGTCCTTGTCCTTGCGCACCTGTAGGTCCAGTAGAACCTGTTGGACCTGCTACACCTTGGGCACCAGTTGCACCCGTAGGTCCTTGTGCACCAGTGGCACCTGTCGGACCAATATCTCCAGTAGCACCAGTAGGACCAATATCTCCTTGCGCACCAGTAGCACCAGTAGGACCAATATCGCCTTGAACACCTGTTGCACCAGTCGCACCTGTTGGCCCTTGAGCACCTGTTGGTCCTTGAGCACCAGTAGGACCAATATCTCCTTGCGCACCAGTAGCACCAGTAGGACCAACTGCTCCAGTTGCTCCTGTAGGACCAATATCTCCTTGCGCACCAGTAGCACCAGTAGGACCAACTGCTCCAGTAGCACCAGTAGGACCAGTGTCACCAGTTGTACCTGTTGGACCTTGTGCACCAGTCGGACCTGTATCTCCTGTTGCCCCAGTTGGTCCAGTAGCACCAGTGGCACCAGTAGGTCCTTGAATTGTTCCTACGTTATTCCACTCGCTATTTACAGAATCCCAAACATACAAATCTCCAGCAACTAGATAACCGTCTCCAGCATTTCCAGTTGGATGAGCAGCAATTAGTGCGGCTTCACTTGCATAAGAACCAAGAATTGTTACGCCAGTACCTTGCGCACCTGTCGCACCAGTAGCACCAGTAGGACCTGTATCTCCTGTTGCTCCTGTTGCACCAGTTGGTCCTGTTACGCCCTGAGCACCAGTTGCACCTGTTGGACCAGTATCTCCAGTCGCACCAGTAGGTCCTTGGATTCCTTGCGCACCTGTTGCTCCAGTAGGACCAGGAACTGTTGATGCTTCACCTTGCGCACCAGTTGCACCCGTAGGTCCTTGTGCACCAGTGGCACCAGTAGGTCCTGGAACTGTTGATGCTTCACCTTGCGCACCTGTAGGACCAGTAGGGCCAATATCTCCTTGTGGTCCAGTGGGACCAGTATCTCCAGTCGCACCAGTAGGTCCTTGGATTCCTTGCGCACCTGTTGCTCCAGTAGGACCAGGAACTGTTGATGCTTCACCTTGCGCACCAGTTGCACCCGTAGGTCCTTGAGAGCCTGTTGGTCCTGTTACACCTTGAATACCTTGGATGCCTTGCGCACCTGTAGCACCAGTTGGTCCAACTTCGCCTTGCGCACCTGTTGGTCCTGTATCTCCAACTTCACCTTGCGCACCAGTTGGTCCTTGTGCACCAGTAGCACCAGTTGGTCCTGTTACACCTTGAACACCTTGAATACCTTGTTCGCCCTGAGGTCCTTGTGCACCAGTTGGTCCAACTTCGCCTTGCGCACCTGTAGGACCAGTATCACCTGTTACACCTTGAATACCTTGTGCACCAGTCGCACCAGTTGGTCCTTGAACGCCTTGTGCGCCAGTTGCACCAGTCGCACCAGTAGGTCCAGTTGCGCCAGTTGCACCTGTTGGACCTTGAATATTTCCAACATTGTCCCACTCAGAATTTACTGAGTCCCATACATACAAATCGCCATCAATTAAATATCCATCACCAGGATTTCCACTTACAGGTAGATTTGCAACGCTTGCTAAAGTTCCAATAATTGTTACTGATGTTCCAGCAACACCTTGCGCACCTGTTGGTCCTGTTACACCTTGAATACCTTGAGAGCCAGTTGCGCCAGTTGGACCTGTTACACCTTGAATACCTTGCGCACCTGTTGCGCCTGTTGCACCGACAGCACCTGTTGGTCCAACTTCACCTTGAACACCCTGAGGTCCTGTTACACCCTGAATACCTTGAGCACCTTGAGGACCAACAACACCTTGCGGACCTGTTGGACCTAATGCACCAGTAGGACCTGTTACACCTTGCGGACCTGTTGGACCTAATGCACCAGTAGGACCTGTAGGTCCACCAGAAGGACCTGTTGGTCCTTGAATACCTGTTGGACCAGTAGGACCAGCAGGGCCAGTAGAACCTTGTGGCCCAACGGGTCCTCTTGGAACACTAACAGCAGCCTGAGAAGAAACAGTTTGGCTTACTGTGTCAATTTTTGTTATGTCTACATTACTTCCATCCCCTACTGGAAGGTAGAAATCAAAATCATAGGCTTTAGCGCCATAAATACGAATTCGCGCTGTGTAATGCCAACCTATAGGAGATAAATCTCTATTGTCAGTTGTAGGTAGGTCTACTTGAAAAGAACCTGTATTGTCTAAAGTTATCTGTATAGGACCAGACAAAACAATTTCATCATTATCGTCTTCAACTTTAGTAGACGCAGAAAATGTGACGGTTCCAGAGGCTGGCTGGCCGTTCACTTTCTTGAACTGACCAACTATCCGCCGTGTAGTCACGTCGCCCGAAAAACTCATTTACACTCCATGACCCCTAAAGCGGACAAGATAGAATACGCCTATTGTGGTTCTAATTTTACGTTGTTTTTAAGCACACGAGTTTGGCACTGAGACAAAAATCAATCAGCACTTCGTGCTAATTATACTGATGTCTTGTCTAGGGGAGTGACCCTCTCCAATAACCATAGTAAGCAGCCCTGGGTCAGATTCAAGGCCAACCCTGTCTCGGAACCACCCAGAACCACCATCTAGTGTCGGACACTGAGCCCAAAATCTTTGACCAATGTCTTCAGACCTAAAGTGATGATAATGGCCAGAAAGCCAAACATCGCAGCGGCCAAGAGGAGTATTTCCAGCAGCCTGTCCTGAAATGTATTTTAATGCTCCACCGCTTTTCATTTGATGTCCATGGAAAAGGCCAAGCATTGTTCCATTTACATCTAACGCTAAAGTCTGGTGACCACTCTGCGGAAATCTAAATTCTACTTTGGAAAGTTCTTTTACTTCACGGCAAACATCTGATACGGCACTAACTATCTCCGTATTCCATCCTTCTGCTGGGTCAACATTTACTTGCCTAGTCACTTCATCGTGGTTTCCGTTTACTACAGCAACTACTATGTTTGGGCAAACTTCAGAAAATGCTTTGATTTGTGCAAGTAAAACTCTTCTAGCAATTCTAATTTGTTCAGTAAGTCCTATATCTGAAGCATAATGACTTTGAAGTTTTCCATTTTGAGAAGTAGTTCCCTCTACATGGTCGCCCAAGAGAGCAATCACTACTTTTGAAAGTGGTCTTCCCGCGGACTCTAGTTCTTTATATCTAATAACTGCTTTTTCTGTAACATCCAGAATTCTGTCTACTATCTCGTTTGTCCCTGTGCCCTCTGTCTTTTTTCCAATTTGTTGGTCACTAGGAGCCACTATAAAAGCCAAACCTGTTTTTTGTTTTTTCTTTGGTTTAGATGCTGGCTTCCAAGATTCTAATTTTTTCTTTATTTTATCTACATCTTCCTTTAGTGCAGTCTCAATTGCTTTTGGAACTAAAGTAAGTCGGTAAGAAGTTAGCCATTCTTCATCATATTTTTGCCATCTACTAGTTCTAACCCCTACTACTGTCCACTGCTTCGGGTCTAAACTAAATTCTTTCAGAATTTCTTCGGAGTCAGCATTGTTGTCTTTTCGGGGAGTAGACACCAAAAAACCACCGTTCTCATCTAACTCGATGCGGGGTCTCCACTCTTCCGCTGGTGCTGATTGCTTTATGTCACTACCAGTCACCCCTGGAGAAGAGAGTTTGTCGTGTATTGCTTTTAGGAGGGAATGAGGGTCTTTCTCCGAAGCAACTTTTTTCATTTATTTTTTACCCTACCCTTTGCTGTTTTTGTTTTAACAGTTTTCTTTGTTGACGAAGTAGATGCAACTGATACTTTGGGGTATTGAACTGGAGAACTTCTGTGGGGGCTGTTTTTCCCGATAAAACATCTACATATTTTTGCTCTATGTAGTCGTATAGAAGCAAATGCTATGTTATAGCCCTCGTCTTCTAGTATTCTAAAAATAACTCTATTAGATACTCCGTTGGGATAAGGATTGCTTTCAAAAAGAGCAACAAGGGCTTCTTTGTCAACGTCTCCTAATTGAGAAAGTAATTTCCCTATTCCACAGGGCAAGCCTGGTCCAGTAGGCGTTAACTTGTTTATTCTTTCAGCAAGACTCATAAGAGTATGCTCCGTTTCTCAAACCTGTCTTGGTTTGTGAACGGTAGCCTAACAGTAAGCCTCACCGATAGGTAGATACCTAGTCGGCGTGTCGCGTTATAGTATTACGACGACTTTTTACGACTGCGTGGTTTTTTAGGAGTCTGTGAGACGTGATTGTCTACTAGAATAGTTACTAAGTCTTTGACAATTGCTATTTCTGCTGATACTTTGTTGTTTGTCTCTTCTAAACGATTAACTCTGTCCATTAAAGATTTTCCGCTATTTGGCCAAAGTTGATATTCAACTTTTTCCATTCTTTCGCTCAGACTTCTGCCTTCATTATCTACTCCAATGGCAGAGTCAATGCGTTTAGCAATTTTGTAAATAACTATTGCAAAAGTACATAAAGTTGAGACAGCACCAACAAAAAATAAAAGTTCAGACAATGGCGACATTTCAGAAAACATTGTATATTATCCCGAGGGTATTCGGCACTGTCGCCTTATAGAGTATTTTGACATACTTTCTATACAGGTATTCGCTAGTATTGCCTAGTATGGGCGGGTCAGCCTTCAAAAATGGCAAACTAGCGGTATAGTCCCTATTGACTTAAAACACCCTGAGAGACAGAATTTGACCCCCTAATATTCGGGACAGTAAGAGGAAGCGAGTGACGAATAGTGACATCTGAAAACAGTAATTTGTTACTGGCATCTGCTGAATGGTACGCAAATTTAGGCTGGAAAATTGTTCCTTGTCACGGAATTACTGATGGAAACCGATGCACATGCCGCGGCTCACACGCTGAACCAAAAGATATTGGCAAACACCCCGTTACATCTTGGAACCAAGCAGCAACTTCAGATATAGAAACAATTAGGCGTTGGTGGCATACAGAGCCAAATTACAACGTCGGAGTTGTGTGTAGACCAAGCGGATTTTTAGTAATTGATATTGACCCTCGCTCTGGTGGAACTGATTCATTTGCTAAGTTTGAAGAGTTAGTTGAAGGAAATTTGCCACCAACAATAGAGGCTTTGACTGGCGCATACAGCGTTGGAGCCGAAGTAGTTAGAGGTCGTCACTTTTACTACCGATGCGACCCTAGCGAAGATTTAATTGGAAACCTTGAAAAAGTTGGTCTTCGTGGTGTTGATATTAAGCACAACGGATATGTTCTTATTGCTCCATCAAAGCACTACTCTGGAACGACGTATGAGTGGGTCCCAGGTAAGAGACCAGACCAAATTGAAATAGCAGAGGCTCCAGAAGAACTGCTTCAATTTTTGCGTAAAAAGAACAGAAAAAAGAAAGGGACAAGTTATGCTGCCAGCGACTGGGACAGCATATTTGATGAACTTCAGTATGGCGGAGAACGTCTTGATATTGACAAACTTCTTGATAAAGGTCTTGTTGAGGGAGAAAGAGCAGTAGGTCTATACAGAATTGCTTTATCTCTTGCTAACAAAATTGGTGTTCAAACAGAGGCTCAGAAAACAGCAATTGAAAGTTTGATGATTCGTTTCAACCACGAAAAAGTAAATCCTCCTATGCCATTAGAAGGAACTAATAGTCTTCTGATGCATACAAGAAGAGCCATTGATTTTGTAGAAAACAATCCAAAATCAAATATGGTATGGCCCGCTGGTGTTTCTTTTGATGAGCAACAAGCGCTTACTTCTTGGGCTGAAAAATCTCAAGAGGAGACCAGAGCAACTACTGGTTCGGGAGAACTAAAACCTCTTACTGGTGTTGTTTCACCAAAATTAGAATTAACTTCTCTTGTTCCAATTGAAGGCTACAGTGGACTAAAAGAATCAATAGAGTCTGGTGTTCCTATGGAACAAAGTCTTCTTAACAGAAATTTAGATATTGCTCCAGACCAAGACGCTTTATATGAAGAAGACGGTGGAACTCCTGGAAAGCGAAGCCTTACTGATGTTGGAAATGGTCGTCGTTTAGTAGACCTTTTCAATCCAATGATTCGCTATACAGAAGGTCTTGGGTGGTTTCATTGGGATGGCTCTCACTGGAAGCCAGATTACGAAAAACTTGATATTAAAGAACTTACTAAAAAACTAGGTTCAATTATTGTGTCTGAAAGCAAGCAATATACGGAAGATGACCAGATACTAAAAACTGTTAGATGGGGTAACGACTCTAAATCAATGGCAAGAATGAACTCTGCTATTGACTCCGCTCAATCAGATAGTCGTATTCGGCTAAGAGTAAATGATTGGGACCAAAACCCAGAACTGCTTGGTGTAAGAAACGGTGTAGTTGATTTGAGAACAGGAGAACTAATCAAAAATAGCCCTGACTTATACATAACTCGCACCTGCCCAGTTGGATACATACCAGGACAAACCAACATAAGATGGCAACAATTTTTGAACTATGCCACTGGTGGAGATGTAGAGTTTCAAGATTGGCTCCAAAGGGCTGCTGGATATTCTCTAACTGGCTATAAAAACTTAGATATATTGTTTATGGTTTACGGACCACCTGGCTCTGGTAAAAATACTTTTGTTGAAGCCTTAGTCAAGGCTTTAGGAACTCAACAATACTCTTGGCCATTTGACACAAGTGTTATTTCTTTGGGAGATGGAAAAGGAAACTCTCAGCAAGATGCCTACTATTGGGCTCAGTTGCGTGGTCGTCGTGTTGTCTGGGTTGATGAGTTGCCAGACTCCGAGCGTATAAAAGAAAACTCCCTAAAGCGTCTTACTGGTTCATCTGAAATTACTGGACGTTCTCCTGGAGAAAAACCATTTTCTTTTGAGTCTCATGCCAAACTTTGGATTTCAACCAACCACAGACCAATCATTACTGACGATGCTATGTGGCGCCGTATTCGTCCTGTTCCGTTTACTCAAGTTCCAGAAAAACCAGACCCAGGACTAAAAGAATATATTTTTGATGCTGAAGGTGCTTTGCCAGCAGTTCTATCTTGGGCTGTTGAAGGAGCAATCAAATATCTAAACTCAAGTTCAACTGATGCTTTGGGATGGTGCAGTGTTGTAAAGGAAGCATCAGACATTTATCAGAAAGAAGAAGACAGAATTGGCTTGTTCTTAGAAGAAGAGACAAAGCCAAATCCAGATGCTTCAATTGTTATTTCAGATTTGTATTTGACTTATAAACTTTGGAGTCAGCGTCGTGGAGAACTCGGTCTTAGTCAAATGGGGTTCACAAGGAAACTTAGAGACAAGCAGATGGAAATTGAAGGAACTGGAACAAAGGCAGTTGTTAAAGGAATTATGCTTCCTCCAAGAATAGTTTCAAACGAAACTATTCCAGGATTAGGACTTTCTGCTATTAGATATGGAATTTAGCGAGGACGAAAAACCCTTGCTCCGCCTTTAACACCAGGGATTCTTCTTGCTGCTGGAGATTTAGCAGTCAACTTTCCTCCAACAAAACCCTGAGGTGGTTTGATGAGAAGTGCTGTCATAGCGTGAACTAAAGCATCTACTCGGTCTGGAGATTTTCCTTCTCCAGGAACCCAGGATGTCATTTGGTCTTCAAGTTCTGCTAAATATCCAACATGGTGAACTCTTTGTTGTTCGTAGGCAAGAACAATTGGTTCTGCTCTAAGAGCCTTACCGTGTTTGGAATGAACTTCAAATACTTTTACGTTTGGGTCAATTGAGTTGATTGCACTACGAACAAGTGCTCCACCTTGGTTTACTTCAGCAACAACTGGGCAACCCCAGCGTCGAGCCATCTCAACAACTTTATTTGCCCATACTTCAGGAGAACCATGAATTGTTGCGTCTTCTAAAACCCAAGAGTGTCTTTTGTATAAATCTGATTCTCCTGTCGAAGCACAAACAACAATTCCACACATATCTCGTGGATTTTCGGCAACAGATGGGTCAACTCCAATAACACGAAGAGGTGTTGATTGAGGAAATAGTTTTTCTCTAGCCCCATCAATCATATCCTGGGACCACAAGGCTCCTTCTATGTTGTCAATCATCTCTCCGTAGAGTTCTTGACGAGCGAGAGATGTTCCTTCATAAACACCCATAATTGCATCTAGATATGTTTGGCTCAGATTTCCTCGATTATCCATCGTTGAGCCTCTACTAATAATTACCTTTCCTCCAGGTTTTTTAGACTCTTCAATAAGTTGATACAACAAAGGAATTCTTTTTGGCGTAGTAGTAAGCATTATTTTTGGATTTTGACCAAGACGAGTTCCAACTCGTAAGTTGTCAAAAGCAGTCATTCCTGCCGCATCTGGGGTTTGACGCCAAGCACCAACCTCATCGCCCCAAGCGTGAGTGAACTGAGGACCACGAAGAGAGTCAGGCTCATCTGCGGTAAAACAAGTTGCAGTATTTCCATTGGGCCATGTAAGACGACGTTTCGATGGCTCGTATAGAGGTCTTTCGCTTGGAGGCGAAATATTCATAATTCCAGACTGACCTTCAACAATAACGTCACGAACATCAGCCGCTGTTCTTGCTACTAAAGCAAATCGTCTTTGACCAGTGTTTGTGTATCTTGCTTCTTCACGAATCCATTCAGATGCTGCACGAGTTTTACCAGCACCACGACCAGCAAGATAAACCCAAATATTCCAATCTCCATCGGGAGCAATCTGTTCTGGTCTACCCCAAGCACGCCAGTCCCACTGGAGTTGTTCTGGGTCCATGAGAGCAAGTATTTTTTCCTGCTCTTCTAGTGGAAGGGTTGCTAACCATTCCATTTTGCTTTGGCCCACGAACTAACTACCTTTCTGTAAACTTCTTTGTGCACCATAATAAAGCGGTGCCGCAGAACTCAGTCCTAGACCTTTCGCTAAATCTTGAAGTGAAAATCCATTTTTATACTCTTCGGCAATTTGTGCGTGATATGCCTCGACACCACCATTTTGTTTAGCAGATTTAATTCTTTCAACGGCTAAAGGAACTTCTGACTTTTTTGCTTTCCTTTGTGGTTTGATTTGAGTAATGGACACATTCTCCATTACCACTCTACGCCGAACGCCTGGATATGCGACTTTTAATGCTTTTGCTAAATCTGGAAGACTTCCACCTTGTTCGTAAAATTCGCAGAGCAACCTTGTATATTCACGACTTGCTTGATGCGCAGGTGTATTTTGAAATCTAGAGCCATATGCCCTTTTAGCCAAGGGAAGTAATGGTTCAATCAATACTCGGTATTTTTCTACCAGTTCGGCACTCATTGTCAACTCCATTATAAATAGTGGGTAGCACTATCATAACGGAGAAGTCAGGCGTTATTGAGGTTTACTCTTCGTCTTCTCTGTCGCGTCTTATTGGATAAGTTGCCCACCACACGACCATTGAAAAGATAATTGCCCACCCTACGACTGTTTTGGCAGACCCGTCAAGAACTAGCCAAGCAATAAACATACCTAGCAGTGTCCAGACTTGGTCTAAAACATCTCTGAGGAAATCTCTCATTACTTTGCTCTCCTTGTTCTAGTACTTACTTTTTTAGTTCTTACTTTTTTAGTTGTTGCTTTTTTAGTTGTTTTTGTTCTACGACGAGTTCCGTTTTCACGACCAGAAACTCCAACATCTCCACCGCCTCTAGGAGAAGAAGGACTGCTTCCTCCACCAGTAGGTGCACCACCTGTTGCCGCAGCGGCGGCGCCTAAAGCGGTGGCTACTGCTTGACCGGCAACTACAACGGTGACAACCATTTTTTCTGCTTCTTCACGTTCTTCTGGGCTCATGTCGGCACCTAAATTTGAAAGAGCAGTAAGCACCTGACCTGGGTCAGAGAAAACTTCAGATAGTAATTCTACTGGATTTTCAAGCAATTCAAGGGCTGCTGCAATCTCAGCAATGATGACAACAGGGTTTCCGTTTTCATCTGTACGAACATCTACAGGAGTCTCTGGAGGTAAGTCCTCATAAGTTAGACCTGCTTCTTTTACAGCATCACCACTCACAGCGCCTCCATCAGCAGACGCAATAAGTGCTTCAGCAACAATGGCTTTTTCTTCCGAAGTAAGTTTTCCGTCCTCAGATAAAGCATCAGCAAGAGCAGTTACTTCTTCAGCGCTAACTTCTCCATCTGCTTCTAAAGCATCAAGAATTGCATCAGCATCTGAAGCATCAATATCTCCATCAGCAAGAGCGTCTTCTAGTGCACTATCAACAATTTCTTCTTCTGTTGGGTCAGTTGGCTCTTCAGGTTCTGTTGGCTCTTCAGGTTCTGTTGGCTCTTCAGGTTCTGTTGGCTCTTCAGGTTCTGTTGGCTCTTCAGGTTCTGTTGGCTCTTCT
>JACCEC013051498.1_pt1 | contig 56097 bp, 37 predicted proteins | sample 7450121 | NCBI WGS metagenome assembly JACCEC01 (sample SAMN15323455, study PRJNA562643) | freshwater metagenome | isolation source: river surface water | place: USA:Blue River Watershed | collected 2017-08-18
ACCAGCACCAGAGGCTGTAAAATCTCCAGTGGAAGCTCCAAAAGTAGAGGAGAAAAAAGAAGAACCAGTGCAGGAAGTGAAGGCCACACCTGCTCCACCAAAAGTAGAAGAACCACCCGTGAAGGTCGAAGTACGCCAGCCTCAACCTAAGCAAGAAGTTGAGAAATCTGTCCCTAAAGTTGAGAAACCTCAGCCGCCTGTAACGCTACCACCAGCGAAGGAAGAACCTGCGGCAACGGAGGCAGAGCCTGTACTTATTGAAGCGAAAGCAGACCCACTAAAAGGGCTAACTATCCTTGGAAAAATTGAACTTCCAACCGAGCGCCGTGGCGGTGACTCAGGAGGAAATCGTGATAAAGACAAGGACAAAAAGCGTAAACGTAAGCGTGTACGCAAAGGGGAAAAAGTCGTAGAAAACCAACCTGCTAACCGTGGCGGTGGGGGTAATGCGGGTGGAAAACCTGGAGAAAACAGACCTGCCAAAGAAGGAGGTGCTCCAAATAATAATAATAACAACGGTAATAACAGCAATAACCGACCACAACAACCTGCTTCGGGAGGCAACAACAGTGGGAATAACGCCAACAACAGCGGCAACAATAATAATAACACCAATAAGAAAGGTCCCAACTCTAATCAAGGAGGAGGTAACAACAAGAAAGGCGGTAATAATAATAATAACAATAATAATAACCGTCGCGAGCGCAAAGAGGAAATTTCTGACAAGGAAGTTGCAGATTCAATCAAAGCAACCAACGCTCGCCTAAGTGGAACTAGCCGTGGTAAAAATTTTGGTGCTGACAAACGCCGTGAACGCCGCCGGGTTCGTGCAGAAGCCGAGGAAGATCGCTTAATGCAAGAACAAGAAGACGCAAAAGTACTCAAAGTAACCGAATTTATCTCAGCCAATGAGTTAGCGTCTTTGATGGATGCTTCGGTTCAAGAGGTAATTTCAGTGTGTTTGAGCATGGGTATGTTCGTTTCGATTAATCAACGTTTGGACGCTGAAAGTATCACCCTGATTGCCGATGAATTTGGGTACGATGTATCATTCATCTCGGCCGAAGAAGAAATTCAAGGCGATGTGGTCGAAGAAGAGGATGCCGAAGATGATTTGGAAGAACGTGCACCAATCGTTACTATCATGGGCCACGTTGACCACGGTAAAACGTCGTTGCTTGACTACATCCGTCGTACTCGCGTTGCAGCAGGTGAAGCAGGGGGTATCACGCAGCACATTGGTGCCTACAGTGTGAAAACCGATGGCGGTCGCCGAATTACCTTCCTCGATACACCTGGTCACGAAGCTTTTACGGCGATGCGTGCTCGCGGTGCGAAAGTAACCGATGTTGTTATTATCGTCATTGCGGCTGATGATTCTATCATGCCTCAAACGCGCGAAGCGATCAACCACGCACAAAATGCGGGTAGCCCGATCGTTTTTGCATTTAGTAAGATTGATAAGCCTGGAGCCAACACGGAAAGAATCCGCGAAGCGTTGGCAAACATGAATATTCTGGTAGAAGAGTGGGGTGGAAAATACCAAACGCAAGAAATTTCGTCAAAATCAGGGATTGGTATTCCTGATTTGCTAGAAAAAGTATTGTTAGAGGCGGATTTGCTAGAACTCAAAGCCAATCCAAACCGCCGTGCTTCTGGTACAGTTATTGAAGCATCACTCGATAAAGGGCGTGGGTACTTGGCAACGGTATTGGTTCAAACAGGAACGCTCAAAGTGGGTGATACCATTTTGGCAGGCTCACACTACGGACGTGTCAAAGCTATGTTTGATGCGACAGGTACTCGTTTGAAAACGGCAGGCCCATCGACTCCTGTTCAGTTACTTGGTTTGAATGGTGCGCCTCAAGCAGGTGATAAGTTTAATGCCATGGAATCTGAACGCGAAGCACGCGAAATTGCTAATAAGCGTGAGCAAATCATGCGTGAGCAAACAATTCGTACTCGTAAGCACATTACATTGGAAGAAATTGGTCGTCGTAAGGCCATCGGAACGTTCAAAGAGTTGAATATCATCATCAAAGGTGACGTGGACGGTTCGGTAGAAGCCTTGTCTGATTCCTTATTGAAGCTTTCAACGGAAGAAGTACAAGTAAACATTATCAACAAAGCGGTGGGTCAAATCGCGGAGTCGGATGTAAACTTAGCGATTGCTTCTGATGCTATCATCGTAGGCTTCCAAGTGCGTCCGTCAACCAATGCCAAACGTCTTGCTGAACAAGAACAAATCGAAATTCGACTCTATTCAGTCATTTACGACGCTATCAACGAAGTGAAAGATGCGATGTTGGGTATGTTGGAACCAACAATGGAAGAAGTCATTGTGGGTAATGCCGAGATCCGCGAAGTGTTTAAGATTAGCAAAATTGGTACTGTTGCAGGATGTTACGTTACTGATGGTCACATCAAACGGAACAACAAGGTGCGTGTTATCCGTGATTTCATTGTGGTTCACGAAGGCGAAATTGCTCAACTTAAGCGTTTCAAAGATGATGTTAACGAAGTTAAATCAGGGTTTGAATTTGGTCTTAGTATCAAGGGACTCAATGATATTCAAGTGGGAGACATTGTCGAAAGCTTTGAAATGAAAGAAGTGAAACGAACACTGTAAGTGTACAATACATTCGAATAGACGGGCTTTTGGTATCACCAAAGGCCCTTTTCGTTTTAGTGAAACCAGCAAACGTTGTACAAACTTTACCCAAGTGAAGGAGAAAGTACCATAATTTAGCAGGTAATGTTATATTTGTGTAAGTTTATTATTTAATCCGTGGAAGAAGTACAATCAGATATTATTCATAGCATACCCCAAAGACCTCCTTGGCGCAACGTCATGTTGCTTTTGGGGCTAGTATTATTAGGGACTTCCTTAGGAAATCTTCTTGCTATGGCTGCAATGATGGCCCTGAGTATGACGCATGGAGGCCTTGATATGGAAGACATCGCCCAAATGCTTCAACATCCTGAAAACGTCCCACATTCTTGGTGGTATTTAATGTTGCTCCACGCAATTTCCCATTCATTTACGTTTCTTATTCCTGGGGTTATTTATTGGCGTTGGTCAGAACAACACCGAGTAGAGGAGTTTGTAAGGCGCCCTTTACCGTCGTTTGTACTTCTGGGAGTTGCCTGTTTGGCTGTGTTGGCCTTTATGCCTATGAATAGCCTGATTATTGAGTGGAATAGCCATTTGTATTTACCTCAAGGCCTCTTCCGAATCGAAAATTGGATGAAGCGTAAAGAACAGGAACTTTCGGTAATGACGCAATTCTTGACAAGTTTTAACTCATTGTCTAAATTAATGGTGGCAATAACTGTTATGGCAATTATCCCTGCGATAGGAGAAGAGGTGCTTTTCAGAGGAATTATTCAACGAAAAATTTTCCATAAGATTGGTGATATGCACATTTCTATTTGGCTAACGGCTATCTTGTTTAGTGCTATCCATTTGCAGTTTTTAGGGTTTTTCCCCAGAGTTATACTTGGGGCAATGTTTGGGTATATGTACGCATGGAGTCGTAATTTATGGACTCCTATCTTCGCACATTTTGTCAACAATGCCACTACTTTGTTGATGGTTTATTTGTCCAATCAGCAACTTATTGCTGTGGATGTTGAAAACCCCGAATCATCAATTACGTGGACCGGAGCCTTGATGTCATTAGTATTGACGGCAGTATTGCTTTTAAATCTAAAAATTATTTCACACCGTAAAGCTGTTCAATAGATAGTTCTGTTTTTGGGGGAGCTATTGACGAACATCATACACTACAAACTCACGAAATGGTAGTTGATAATTGGGGGAAAATTTTTGAAACCAGTTTCCAACACCGCGCTGAAATTGTGCGAGAATATTTGGAACAACAATCTTTTTCGGCAGTTATAATTAGCAAACAAGATAGCAGTTATCATTTTGGCAAGTACGAGTTGTATGTCCCCCTGAAAGATGCTATCATTGCCAAAACAATCGTAGAGAATGAAATCTCCTTTGACTAACCTATCTAATCTTCAACAACGTATTATTGCCGCTATCGCAGGAATCGCTATCATTTTGTCGGCTATTTTGTACAGCGAATGGACTTTTTTATTGCTTTTTTGTGCCATAAGTATTCTTACCCAATTGGAGTTTTATAAACTACTGGGGTTAGATGGCAATCAACCCTTGACCTACTACGGAACGTTTTGTGGAGTATTTATCAATGTGATTACGTTCTTAATTGAAAAAGAACTTATTAGCTTTCAGAATTATTTTCTAATTAGTCCGATGGTTACTATGATTTTCTTTATCAAACTGTACAAGAAAAAAGATTTAAAACCTTTCCAAAACATCGCCTTTACCTTTTTGGGGATTCTTTATGTAGCTGTTCCTTTCTCGTTGTTGAGTGTTTTAGCCATGCGAGGCGGAATTTATAACTATGAAATCATCTTGGGTAGCTTGTTTTTGCTTTGGGCTACTGACGTGGGCGCTTATTTTGCGGGCACATATTATGGAAAAAGAAAATTATTTGAGCGTGTTTCGCCTAAAAAATCGTGGGAAGGGGCTGCGGGCGGAGCATTATGCGCGGCTATTGTTGCCTTTGTGTTAGGAATGTACTCTAAGTCGTACGAAGCATGGGAGTGGTATTGTATTGGGGTGCTCATTGTTGTTTCTGGAACGCTAGGCGACTTGGTAGAATCTCTTTTTAAAAGAAGCATCGCTATCAAAGATTCAGGAAGTACAATTCCAGGGCACGGTGGCTTTTTAGACCGATTCGATGGATTACTGCTTTCGGCACCATTTATTGTGACATTTGTTAAAATTTTTTCATAGACTCAAACGTTAGGATTGAGAGTGCGCACCTACGTTTTTTATTTTTGACCAGTAACTATGCTACAAAAACATACATACAACTACCTCTTGATTGGGGTGATTTTCTTGCTTTCTTTGGTTAATACGGTAGAGGTGCGCGCGCAAGGACAGGTAAAAAGCATTATGTTTACGGGGCGGGTGGTCGGAGTGAAGGGCACACAAACGCTTGCTAAAGCGTATATTTTTATCCCTAGAGCAGGACGTGGAACTCTTGCCGATGAAGCAGGTTATTTTGCCATGCCTGTTTTTCCAGGTGATAGCGTGGTGTTTAGTTATTTAGGGTATCAAAAACAATACCATGTGGTGCCAAAGCGTCACATGGAAGAATCGTACTCTGCCATCATTTTGATGAAAGAAGACATAAAAACCCTGGCAGAGGTAAAAGTTTATCCTTATGCAACAGAAGAAGATTTTAAAAAGGCTTTTGTGGCAATGAAACTGCCCGATGAGTTTGAGCGAGAGAACTTAGAAAGAAATACACGCCAAGAACTATTGATGCAAATGGCTGCCGCTACTCCTCTTAGTGCCGCTGCTAACTATCGAAACTTCATGGATCAACAAATTTTTGGTCGCGAAAACGCAGCTAATCGTAGTTTTATGAATACGCCTTTATTAAACCCGTTTGCTTGGGCGAGTCTTATTAAGTCTATTAAAAATGGGGATTTGAAGAAAAAAGAATACCGAGATATTTTAAAACAAGCACCTCGCGAAAATATCTCTCGTCAAGATATTTTGAAGAAAGACAACTAAGTCTTAGGCGTATAATCTAAAAGTTGAATTTCTTGCCCGTCAAAAACGGCGTACGAATTATATACAATCCAATCGCCTAAAATAAGAGTTCGACTTCTCTCGCCAATGGGAAGGTCGAGCTTAATATGCCGGTGTCCAAAAACGTAAAAATTGCGATGCAGAAGTTCTTCTTGGCTTTTTGCATAGAGTACGAGCCATTCTTTATCCTCGCCTAAATACGACGGTTGACCTGCTTTTTCGTGCTTTTGCCAACTATGTAATGCCCACGAATGGCCCAACCACAGCGCAAGATTAGGGTGCAAGAGTGTGCCAAATGCCCAAACTGCTAATTTATTTTCAAAAACGATTTTCAGAAGTTTATACAAATGGTCGTCAGGCCCCAGACCATCGCCATGGGCAATATGAAACGATGTTGGAGTAGGATGGATACTTGAAATTACCATTAAATCAACAGGGCGCCGATACGTTTTGATGTTCAGTTCTCTTTCAAAGTAATCAGTCATCCACATATCGTGATTTCCTGGGAAAGCAATAATCTGGATACCCGCGTCGGTAAGTTCCCCCAATTTTCCCAAAAAACGAACAAAACCACGTGGGACAACCCGTTTGTGTTCGAACCAAAAATCGAATAAATCACCGACTAAGCAAATAAGTTGGGCGTCGTGGCGGACAGTTTCTAACCACTCAGTGATTCGTCGTTCGCGAACGAGACTATCGGTGTGAGATGGTGCACCAAGGTGAAAATCAGAGGCAAAATAAATTTTCTTTCCAGGAGAAAGAGCTACGTTTAGAACTTGAAAAGACATGTGACTTAAAGACATTCGGGCAAAAATACGGAGATTACTTTACAAGATTTTTTCTAATTTTACGATTTATCCAAGCAAAATTTCATGGAAACACAAATCCTCACTAAGTTAGAAGTATTTGAAAAAATTGCCGCTCAACTCGCAGAACAAGGGTTTGAGGTCATAAAAGAAGACCAAACTCGCCCGTGGGGAGGTTTTTTTGTCATCAATGAAAATCAAACTCCTCAATTTGCCGCGACTTATTTTCCTACCATCGAATTATCCACTATTCAAATTACGCAGAAACTAAGCCCTAAAATACTGCTCGTAGCCCCCGATAAACGATTGTCGTGGCAGTACCACCACCGTCGGGCCGAAATCTGGCGTGTAGTGTCGGGAACAGTGGGAGTAGTAAAGAGCAATACCGACGAAGAAACAGAGGTACAATCGTACCAGTCAGGTGAATTAATCACTTTGCGCCAAGGAGAACGCCATCGCTTGATGGGGCTAGCAGAATGGGGGGTAGTGGCCGAAATTTGGCAACATACCAATCCTGAACATCCTTCAGACGAAGACGATATTGTACGTGTACAAGATGATTTTGGAAGATAATGGAAAAACTTAAATACCCCATTGGCCGTTTTGAGTTTGGAAAAACTTACACGCCAGCCGAAACGCAGGCGCACATTCAAGAAATAAGTGCACTGCCTTCAAAGCTATTTAATGTAGTGAATGTACTCAGCGAGGCTCAGCTGGAAACACCTTATCGTCCCGAAGGCTGGACGGTGCGCCAAACCGTACATCACGTAGTGGATAGTCATATAAACGCCTACATTCGCTTTAAACTGGCATTGACCGAAAATAACCCCGCCATTAAGCCTTACGAAGAAGCCTTATGGGCCGAACTGGCCGATGGCAAGGGGGCGCTCGTAGAGTGGTCGTTGCAGTTGTTGAAATATGTGCATTTGCGTTGGGTAATGCTGCTCAATTCACTGACTGAGCCTGATTGGGAACGTACTTATTTTCACCCAGAAACCAAGCGAGTTTTTGCATTACGGGAAGTCGCTGCGCTATACGCATGGCACAGTGAGCACCACTATGAACATATCAATCAGCTTTGCTTACACGAAGGGTGGAAATAAGAGGCTAGTTTAGCAAATCTTTTCAGTGACTTTTACGTTTATGTGGGTGTAAACCAATTAACATCCAATTTAATAGTACCGAAATGCCGTCCTTATCCACTTCTGACAATATCTTAGTTCGGGTATTGAAGTCTGTTTTCTTTAAAAGCGCCACTGGAAAAGCAGGGCGTTATGCTCGCAATGCAGGCAGCCTTTTGGAGCTCATGGGCAAAGTGTTAAACAAAACCAATGGCTTAAAAGGCGCTACATACGATTCTCTTCGAGAGAAAGTGATGCTGTTAGTGCGGTTGCTCAAGGCGTATGTAAAAGGGGAGTACAGAACTGTGCCGTGGAAAACCCTCACGCGTATTATTGCTGTTTTGCTCTATTTTTTATCGCCTATTGATGTCATTCCTGACCTATTGCCAATTATTGGTCTTACGGATGACATTGCCTTGATTGTATGGTTGTTTAATGCGATTGGCGACGACCTTGATGCTTTTCGTGAGTGGGAATCAAAACGAAATACTATCACGATTGACTGATAATCTGCGAAATAGTTGTTAATTTTGCTGGATAAATCCTTAAAATAGGGTTAAAAATCGAAATACAACGGTAAATAAACAGCCCTATTTCGCTTTATTACTGTAATGAATACGTTGCTCCGAGCACTGAGTGCAAAAAAGCAGCAGTTTAGTAAAATCACTAACCGAATTTTCAAAATGAATACGCTTTCAATTTTTTTAATCATGGGATTGGGTGGGCAAGAACTCATTTTTATCGCCATTATCGTCTTGTTGCTTTTCGGAGCTAAGAAAATTCCTGAGCTAATGAAAGGGTTAGGAAAAGGCATTCGTGAATTCAAAGAAGCTTCGAAAGAAGTGAAAGAAAACATCGAAAAAGGACTTGACGAAAGTCGTTAATTGTTGTTCGCCTGTGTTTTGGAAAAAAATATAAAACACGGCTTTTTATGACGATTTACCCCAAAAATCAGCAGTAGCCTTCTGACTACTGCCGATTTTTGTTTTGTACCAATCCTAATTTAATGCCAATTTGATTGGCTGAAATCTATTAATTGTGAGCTATCATTATACTTCTCTTAGTGAAATTCAAGCCGATTTACGTTCAGGAACTGTATCGTGCCGTGAGCTAGTGGCGTTTTATTTGAAAAACATTGAGAAAAAAAACTCTGTATTGAACGCGTTTGTGACAGTGTATGACCAAGAAGCAACACAACGAGCAGAGGAAATTGACCAAAAAATTACGGCTGGAACCGCAGGGCGCCTAGCGGGGATGGTACTCGGAATCAAGGACGTTCTTTGTTACCAAAACCACGGATTACAAGCAGGAAGCGCTATTCTAGACGGTTTTGTGTCGCAGTTTACGGCAACTGCTGTGCAACGGGTCTTGGCCGAAGATGCCATCATTATTGGCCGTCAAAATTGCGATGAATTTGCGATGGGCTCTTCCAACGAAAGCTGCGCTTTTGGGGTAGTACGCAATGCAGCCGACACTACTCGTGTCCCTGGAGGGTCGTCAGGAGGATCGGCAGTAGCAGTACAAGCTGATATGTGTCTAGCGTCGTTAGGTTCAGATACGGGAGGTTCAGTAAGGCAGCCTGCGGCTTTTTGTGGGTTGGTTGGGCTAAAACCTACGTATGGACGTGTATCTCGTTGGGGGTTGATTGCTTACGGCTCGTCCTTTGATTGCGTAGGGCCTATCACCAAAAGCGTAGATGATGCCGCACTTTTGTTAGAAATCATGGCAGGAGCCGATGATTTTGACAGTACAGTTTCGCAATTACCCGTCCCTTCTTACACTAATGCGGTAGCATTAGCATCAATCCAAAAGCGAAAAATTGCCTACCTGCGGGAAGGCGTCGAAAGTGAAGCATTACAACCAGAAATTCGCCAAGCTGTGCAAGCTCAACTCGATTGGTTGCGCGAACAAGGCCACGACGTAGAGCCGATAGATTTTGATTTACTTCCGTATATCTTACCTACCTACTATATCCTGACTACGGCAGAGGCGAGCTCTAACCTGTCTCGGTTTGACGGAGTGCGTTACGGCCACCGTACAGGAAACCCTGTGGATTTGATGGAACTCTACAAAAAATCACGCAGTGAGGGTTTTGGAAAAGAAGTAAAAAAACGGATTATGCTTGGTACGTTTGTGCTAAGTGCGAGTTATTATGATGCGTATTATACCAAAGCTCAAAAAGTGCGTCGTTTGGTGAAAAATCAGACGGATGAGCTTTTTAAAAAATACGATTTTTTAGTGATGCCCACCACCCCAACGACGGCTTTCCCGATTGGAGATAAGACAGAAGATCCATTGCAGATGTACTTGGCTGATATTTTTACGGTACAAGCCAACGTCATTGGGTATCCCGCGATTTCGGTGCCAGCTGGTACCGATGCTCAAGGGCTACCAATGGGACTTCAAGTGTTAGGAAAACCTTTTGGAGAAGCTGATTTATTGGCTTTTTCGAAATACATGATAGCGAAAGAATTCGTAGGTTCTTTAGTGTAAGACTGATATAAGAAGCCATTGAAAAACAACAAACAATGATGTAAACCTAACGAAAAAACGACCGAACGATGATGGAATTGAAGCGAATTGTAAGCATGGGTATAATGGTGGGGTTGTGTTGGCTTGGGATAAGCGAAAGCACCCGTGCACAAGAAGTAGCGAAGGACACCAACGTAGTGGAAGAGCAAATACAAGTAGAAATAATGGCCGACTCGACCGTGCCAGAAGCACTTGTGCGTGAACGCCTCGCAAAATTGGAAAATGTCATTCCACTCCGTTACCACAAGGTAACTCACCAGTTTGTGGAATATTTTATTTATCGTAAACCTAGCTTCGTGAAGCGTATGCTGGAGCAAATGCACTTGTACTTTCCGTTGTACGAGCAAATGCTTGAAAAATACGAAATGCCACGCGAGCTAAAATTTCTGTCGCTGATTGAGTCGGGGCTAAACCCTCGCATTATCTCGTACGCAGGGGCGGGCGGTTTGTGGCAGTTTATGCCTGCCACAGGCCGAGAGTATGGAATGAAGCAGGACGATTACATCGACGAGCGTTTTGACCCCGCAAAATCTACCGAAGCGGCTTGTAAGTACTTAAAGCGATTGCATCGAGCATTTGGTGATTGGGAAATGGCCCTGGCCGCCTACAACGTAGGTCCTGGTAACGTTAAACGAGCCATGCGTCGCTCGGGGTCAAGCACTTTTTGGGGTATTTATAATTTTTTGCCCAAGCAAACCCGCCATTATGTGCCGCAGTTTGTGGCTATGACGTACTTGATGCACTACCACGCTGATCACGGTATTTTCCCCGAAACCCCTGATTATCCAATGCTCTTTGATACCATTCAGGTGTCGGGATACTTCAATTTGCACACGTTTGCTAAACTAAGTAATATCTCTCTGGATGAGTTTTATAAACTTAATCCACAAGTTATCAATACGGAATTACCAGCTACGACCAAAGAGTATATGTTGAAAGTTCCAAGTCATAATTTTGACTTCTTCCGAGAAAATCGCGTCGCAATTTGGGATTCGGCGACAAAATCGCCCTTTCAAAGCCATATGCTTCTAGCGGGCAACGAAAGTGATGTTTCAGACAGTGTTTTGGCCATTAAGAAAGTTGGGGGGTTGGTAGCTGCTGGCGATGAAAACGAAGATCCAGAAACCATCATTACCCGCCAAACACGCAAGGTGTATCATACAGTACGCCGAGGTGAAACGTTGGGGAAAATAGCGAGCCGTTATGGGGTAGATACCTACGATTTGAAACGTTGGAATCATCTTCGTGGCAATAACATCGTGCGCGGAAAGCGATTGGTATTGTACAAAGAGACGACCAAACACGCGGGGGGACAAGTGACGGCATCATCGAAGGGGAAAATAAAGATGCGTTACCACCGTGTGCAGCCAGGCGATACGCTTTCGACCATTGCTGAGCGCTATGGAATCAACGTTAGTCGATTGAAGAAAATCAACCGCTTAAAAGGAAATACGGTTCGTAAAGGCCAAAAACTCATTATCGGCTAATAGCATTACCATTACTCATGGCACTTTTTTATTTTAAGGCTTTCCACATTGTGGGGGCAGTTGCGTGGTTTGCGGGCTTATTCTATTTGGTTCGGATGTTTGTGTACCACGTAGAAGCCGAACAAAAACCTACGCCAGAGCTTCGTGAGGCGTTTAAAGTACAGTTTAACCTCATGGAGTGGCGAGCATACAAAATCATTTGTAACCCTGCCATGATGCTTACATGGACTTGCGGATTCACAATGACCTTACTCAACCCAGGCTATTGGCAAATGGGGTGGTTTCATGTTAAGTTGGCTATTCTGATTTTGTTGACGATTTATCACCTTTGGTGCAAGCGTATTATTGTGCAATTGGAACAAGGAAAAAATCCTTTTGATTCTTTCCAGTTTAGACTTCTAAACGAGCTTCCTACCCTTTTTTTGGTAAGTATAGCGTTGTTGGCAGTTTTACGCGATACGCTCAATTTCCTGTACGCTTTTGGGGGAGTATTGGCCTTTGGAACACTGTTGTTTATGTTTGCTAAGGTCTACAAGAAACGGCGGGAAGGGTAGGGTATCGTGCAAAGAGAGATATCTCTAACACCTAAGTAAAAAAATGGTTTATATACCAACTTAGGCACGTCTTTAACAGGCTTATAGTAAAATTTCAGGCATTTCTATGCTATCCCCTAATATAGTTCTTCTAATGCTTACTAAGTAAATGGGCAAAATTACCTAAGACTTATTTGTTTATAATAGATTGATATTCAGCTAATTTTGCTTTTTGCCTTATTTGTAATTTTACCCATTTACTTAAGTGCTAAAGCACCAGTTAACCACTATTTGTTAATTTTTATCCGTTCATCATCAACGAATTATATTAAAACAAATACCCTAAAATTTTTGCTCTACTACTTAGGCCGAAATCCAAGTAAAGTTATACTCTAAGTTAGGAACTTTGGTACGGTCGGCTACGCGTCTGAGGCGTGCAGGAAGAGCCATTAAATAATCGCGAGCACGTTCACCTGCACTATTGAGGTCAGATACTTTGTCAATCTTCCAGTCGATAAGAAGAGTGTCCAGAATTTCGATGTAATCTTGAGTTGTATAAACGCCCAATCGCTGAGCCGCGTCCGAATAATGGCTAAATGTTTCGCTGAGCTTTACGCCTGTTTCGCGCAAGAAGTGGGCAGGCATGACGATTTTTTTACGCATCATGTCTTCAAACGCAAGCATCATTTCGGAAGGGTCGACCTCAAAAATGCGGCTAATGAATGATTTGTAAGCTTTGGCGTGGCGCATTTCGTCGGCGGCAATGACCCCACACATTTTTGACAATAGCTGGTTTCCACATTGTTTGGCCAACGTCGCCGTACGGCGGTGAGAAATATTGGTGGCCAATTCCTGGAAAGAGGTGTATACAAAGTTGCGATAGGGGTCGGTTCCCGTCTGAATGTCAAAACCGTCGGCAATTAGATAGTTCGTCGAAAGCTCCATCGCACGCATGTTGACCCGCCCCGACAAATACAAGTATTTGTTGAGGAGGTCGCCGTGGCGGTTTTCTTCGGCCGTCCAAGCACGAACCCATTTTGTCCAACCTTGTTCTGGGTTTTGTTGGTTGATTCCTTCAACAGTCATTAACCACGATTCGTAAGTAGGAAGAGCTTCTTCGGTGATGGTGTCACCAACCAACACCGCGATATAATCGTACGATAACTCGCGGGCGGCTTCTTGCAGCAATTTTACCTCCTCAAAAAACGAATCTTTGGTCGAATCAGGTAAAAAATCAGCAGGTTGCCATAAGTTTTCGATAGGTTTCAGAAATTCGTCATAGATGGAATCAATCTTCTGACCGATAAACTGCATAACCTCTATCCGAGTGGCAGGGAGTTGCATAGAATGAATTTTAGAAGATAAGTGTCTGAGAAAATTTCCCGAAGGTAGCAAGAATTTCAGGAAAGTTGGAGAGATGTTGGCGTTGAGATGCGAAAACAGGCGAATGTTTGATTAATTTTGGGAGTTAAAATCTCCCAATAGAGTGGCATGAGAAAAATTATCGATTACGTTTTAGGTAGTATTTACTTGGTTTATTTTGGATTGGTGTTGCTTCTGTTCCATCCCATTCAAATGCTGTGTTTTCATTTGTTTGGCCGCCGAGTACACCAAAAATCAGTACATGTGCTGAATGGCTTTTTGCTGTACGGTTTAACTATGTTAGGAACCCGTCTGAGGGTTATAACGAAGACGAATTTACCCACCGAACGCCCCATTATTTTTATCGCCAATCACCAAAGTATGTTCGACATCGTCGGGATGATTTGGTTCCTACGGAAGAACTTCCCCATTTTCGTTTCAAAAATTGAGTTGGCCAAAGGTATTCCGAGTATATCGTACAACCTCCAAAAAAGTGGTGCCGCTCTTATTGACCGCCAAGATGGCAAACAAGCCATTATGGAAATTTCAAAATTGGCTAAGTTGATTGAAGAAACTAAGTTTGCCGCTTGTATTTTTCCCGAAGGAACACGTTCTCGAACGGGCGCCTTGAAGCCATTTGCAACGGGTGGAGTCGCTATCTTAGTGAAGAAAGCTCCCAGCGCATTGGTGGTGCCTATTGCCATCAAAAATACGGGTAAATTAAACCCTAAAGGTATCTTTCCACTAAGTAGTTTTGTACACCTTTCTTGGACAATTCTCGAACCGATTGAACCTAAAGGGAAAACAATAGATGAAATTGTAGAAGTTGCCAAATCAAACATTGATCGCGAACTGTCTCATTCGTGAGTTATTGTTTTTTGTTGATATAGTTTTATTTAACAGTTAAAAAGTGTAAATTTATCATTTACTAATAGTCATTAGAGTTTTGTGAATCGCTATAAAACCTTGGTATTGACCTTCTTTGGTGTCATGATTTGCTTCATGGCGGTAGTCAAGCCTTTGGTAAACTCTTCTAAAAAATTGGTAGCGATAGAGCAACAAGAGCAAGAAGAAACATCGTGCCCCGAATCGTGTGATGAAGAGACGGATAGAGAAACGTCTAAAGAAAGTGCGGAATGGAACGATGAATTTTTAGCTACGCCTATACTCGGATTTGTGCTGACACAAGCAACCAAGCTTGTTGGCAGTTTTCTGTATTTAATACACATTTCCGAACACGTTACTTCCATAAGTCTTCCCCCTCCCGAATTTTTTCCTTCATTTAATGCGTAGTAAAAGCCAAGACTAATCGGGGCATTCATTGCCTTAGGCTTTGCTTTTATTGAGCATCATTACTGCCTTTTCCTTGTTATTCTCATGGAGCAAGGATAGAATCTACATGAGTATTGGGTCAATCAGATTAAATGTAAGTTGAAGAAAATGAAGGATTTATTTAAAGATATAAAATATGATTTGCCAGCGGGGCTAGTCGTGTTTCTGGTAGCTCTTCCCCTATGTTTGGGAATTGCTCTTGCATCAGGAGCACCGCTCTTTTCGGGTATTATCACGGGGGTTGTTGGTGGACTTGTGGTTTCTCTGGTTAGCGGTTCGGCCTTGAGTGTTAGTGGACCTGCAGCGGGTTTAACAGTAATCGTACTTAATTCGATTCACCAAATTGGCTCATTTGAAGTGTTTTTACTTGCGGTGGTATTGGCAGGAGTAATTCAAATCGTCCTCGGAGTGGTGAAAGCAGGGATTATCGGGCACTATTTCCCTTCAAGTGTTATTAAAGGGATGCTTGCCGCTATTGGATTGATATTGGTGTTCAAACAGATTCCGCACGCTTTTGGGTACGATAAAGACAATGAAGGTGATTTCGAATTTATCCAAATAGATGGGGAAAATACCTTTTCAGAGTTGATTAATGCGATTAACTTCTTGCACCCTGGAGCAGTCATTGTGTCGGCGGTATCGCTGACCATACTCATGGTTTGGGACAAACCATTCTTCAAAAAATACGCTTTTTTTAAGCTTGTTCCAGGGGCATTGATTGCGGTAGCCTGTGGGATTCTTATCAACAGTTATTTTGAAGTATTTTTTCCTGTGTTGACCCTAAAAAATGATCATTTGGTCAAATTACCAGTGTCGAGCTCAGTGCAAGAGTTTTTAGGTCAGTTTACTTTACCAGACTTCTCCGCTATTGCTAATCCACAAGTGTACATCACGGCCATTACGATTGGCATTGTGGCTAGTTTAGAATCGTTGTTGAGCGTAGAAGCTACCGATAAACTAGATCCATTTAAACGCAATACCCCGACAAACCGAGAACTAATTGCTCAAGGGCTAGGAAATGTGGTGGCGGGATTATTAGGTGGTTTGCCCCTGACTGCGGTGATTGTCCGTAGTTCAGCCAATATCAACGCAGGAGGAAGAACCAAACTTTCAGCTTTTATTCATGGGGTATTTTTGGTGATAAGCGTAGTGGCGTTTACAGCGTTATTAAACAAAATTCCGCTGGCGTGTTTGGCGGCAGTTTTGTTGGTCGTTGGGTATAAACTTGCTAAAATTTCGTTGTTCAAATCCATGTACAAACTTGGTTGGGGGCAGTTTTTACCCTTTATCGTAACCGTTTTAGCCATCTTATTTTCTGACTTGCTCAAAGGAATTGGCATCGGGATGGCCGTTTCTATTTTCTTTATTCTACGCAATAACTACCGTCGCGCGTATAATTTTAACGAAGCAGGAAGCCCCGAAAAACCAGTCATCACGATTGAGTTGGTGGAAGATGTAACGTTCATCAATAAAGGAGCTATCACGTTGACGTTAGATAAACTTCCGATGAATTCGAAGGTCGTAATTGATGGTACCAATGCTCGGACGATTGATATTGACGTTCTTGAAATTATCCACAACTTCAAAACAACGGCTCAGTTGCGTGGTATTCAATTAGAACTCAAGGCAATTCCTGAATTTAAGGGAGTGGGAGCACACTAAGTCTGAACATCAACTCTTCACAATTGTTTAACTCAACTTGCTGGGAAAGTAACCCCTAAAAGTACATCCATAAAAAAATGAAAGCGCATACTAAAGAAACACAAGCGAATTTGACGCCAAGAAAGGCCCTCGATATACTCAAAGAAGGTAATTTGAGATTTGTCAAAAACCTGAAAGTTCAACGTGATTTGTTAGAGCAGGTGAATGATACACGAGAAGGGCAATGGCCGTTTGCGACTATCTTGAGCTGTATAGATAGTCGTACGTCAGCAGAATTGATTTTCGACCAAGGTTTGGGCGATATCTTTTCGGTGCGTATTGCTGGAAATGTGGTAAATACTGATATTTTAGGTAGCATGGAGTTTGCTTGTAAAATAGCAGGTTCGAAACTGATTGTTGTCCTTGGACACACCAAATGCGGAGCAGTAAAAGGAGCATGCGACCACGTAGAAATGGGTAACTTGACTGAACTGTTGGCAAAGCTTCAACCCGCTGTTTATCAGGAAAGTGAAACAAAAACTAATCGTACTTCTAATAATAAAACTTTTGTAGAGAATGTGGCGATAATTAATGTAAAGCGCAATGTTAAAAGTATCATTGAACGTAGCTTTATTTTGGAACAAATGGTGGAAAATGGAGAGATTGGTGTGGTTGGCGCCATGTACAATATTGAAACGGGTGAAGTAGAGTTTTATGATGATGTGATGTATCTTCGGGATGCGCAGAATCCTGACTTTACGGTCGCTAGCTTACGTGATTTGACATTGACATAGTTCTCTAGTAAGGAATACGGTATATGACCTTAAAATATGCTACCAAAGACTTCTCCGCAGGGTTTTCGGTATTTCTTGTGGCGCTCCCGTTGTGTTTAGGCATTGCCTTGGCATCGGGAGCACCGTTGTTCTCGGGGTTAGTAGCTGGGGTAATCGGTGGAATGATTGTATCGTTACTATCAGGCTCAGAAATCGCCATTAGTGGACCTGCCGCGGGGCTAGTGATGATAGTTTTTGATGCTACACATGGTATTGGCGACTATTCTCAGTTCTTATTAGCCGTAGTACTTGCGGGTGGGTTGCAATGGTTTTTGGGGTGGTTGAAAGCAGGTCGTTTGAGTGGCTTTGTCCCTTCAAGTGTTATCAACGGAATGTTGGTGGCCATTGGAATCGTAATTATGCTAAAGCAAATTCCTCATGCGCTGGGTTGGGATGCCGACTATGAGGGCGAATTTGAATTTTTCCAAAACGATCACCGAAATACGTTTACAGAGCTAATTCAAGCCGTACTACACCCTAATTGGGGGGCAGTTGTGATTAGTGGATTGTGTTTAGTGTTAATTTTTTGGTGGGATAAACAAGCCGAGAAAGGTAACAAAGTATTTAATACCATTCCTACCGCGTTGGTTGTTGTATTGATGGGTGTGGTTATTAATCAAGTATTTCGGGAGTGGGTGCCCTCGCTGTATTTGGGCGAATCCAACGACCATATGGTACGAATGCCTTTGCTTCGTACTTGGGAAGATGTACGTTCTGAACTGCACTTTCCGTCGCTGACGGGGTTTACTAATCCAAAAGTATACATAACCGCAGTTGCTTTAGCTATTGTAGCGAGTTTAGAGTCGCTCTTTGGGTTAGAGGCAGCCGATAAATTAGACAAACAACGCCGTATTTCGTCGCCAAATCAGGAATTGAAAGCCCAGGGAGTAGGGAATATCCTTTCTGGAATATTGGGTGGATTGCCAATTACAGTGGTGGTTGTACGAACCTCTCTCAATGTCTACAGCGATAGTCAAACCCGTCTTTCGGCCTTTATTCAGGGGGCGCTACTGTTGCTGGCGATCGTGCTTTTCCCTGAGCTTCTCAATCATATTCCGTTAGCAAGTCTAGCAGCTTTACTTTTGTTAGTTGGATACAAACTGGCAAAGGTGGAGGTGTTTCGTAAGATGTATTTGGAAGGTCAAGACCAATTTATTCCGTTTTTGGTAACGGTGGTTGCTATCATTCTGACTGATTTATTGGTAGGAATGATAGTGGGGTTAATTGTAGGAATTGTGTATGTGATGTATACCAATAATCAATCGGCAATGAGTGTGGTTCGTGACAAAGAAACGGTGCTGATTTGGTTTAGAAAAGATATTTCATTTTTGAATAAAGCTCGCTTGAAAGAAGTATTGGCATCGTTGCAAGCGGGAGATTATGTTTTTATTGACGGAGCAAGGGCGCATTTTATCGATCATGACATTTATACCACTCTCAAAGAATTTCGAAAAGATGCACCTCTACGCGGAATTCAAGTGGACTTTAAAGGAATTACACGACGGAAAATAATCAACCGAAAACCAAATGCAAGCTTACAAAAAACTCTTATTGGCCAATAAAGCGTGGGCAGCCGAAAAGCTCATGCTTGACGAGCATTATTTTGACGAGTTGGCCGCCGACCAGAAACCTGAGTTTTTGTGGATTGGCTGTGCCGATAGCCGAGTGCCTGCCAATGAGGTTACAGGTACCGCTCCTGGGGAGTTGTTTGTTCACCGAAATGTGGCAAACTTAGTGCTTCATACCGACATTAATATGCTCAGCGTATTGCAGTATGCTGTAGAAGTACTGAAAGTAAAGCACATTTTGGTAGTGGGTCATTATGGATGCGGCGGGGTAAAAGCTTCGATGACAAATAAAGATTATGGACTGATTAACAAATGGTTAAGAAACATTAAAGAAGTCTATGAAAAGCATGAAACCGAACTTGGTGGGATTGGAGAAGAGCAAAAACGGTTTGACCGATTGGTGGAACTTAATGTGATAGAACAGGTTAATAATTTGGCCAAAACGACTATCGTTCAACGTTCTTGGCACCAGCGAAATTATCCACATCTCCACGGCTGGGTGTTTGATTTACATACAGGACTTATCAATCCAATTGTAGAAATTTTACCTGGAGCTGAGGTATCTCCCATCTACCGCTACGATTTTGGTAATGATAAGAAACAAGACGACCTCTCTGCTGAGTACGAGCAGGCTCACCCAAATCTATGAGGTTTGCAAGTTGTGATTAGAGAATAACCTCATAGGTTTAGCGGTTTATTAAAGCGTTAGCCAATAATTAAACTTGAAGACAATAGCACGACTTTTATTCCTAAAAAGAGGATCGGTATAATAGTTATCGGTATAAACCAGGAAAAAGTCAGACATCGGTTTGTAGCGCCACTGCAAACGACTGTTGACGTTGAAATTATTGCGTTGAGTATTAAACTGTAAAAACGTTGTCCAAAACAGTTTGGTTGAAAAGTTGATTTCCATACGTGGACTGATTAACAACAAACGGTCATTGCCGTATAGAGCAGGGAGTTTGATGTCGTTTTGTTCAAAGTTCATCGAAAAATTCCCCCAAGGTTGAGCACGGTAGGTCATTTCGAGCGAATACTGCTGAAGTGTACCGTTATAGAACCCGCCCGCTCGCACTGCTGCTGTAAAGTAAAACTTTTTGCGGTAATCGGAGCTGTATGTGGCATTTACCTGATTGAATACATACCTACTCGAAGGTAAGGCATGGTCGCTGTCAGTAAATGAAAAAGGGAAAACCGCTCTTACGTCGTTGTGGTCGAAGCGAAAGCCAAAGGAACTCGCATTCTGAAACTGAACATCGTAGGTCAAGCCCAAGGTATATTCGTTCAGTGTGCCGTTGGGGTTCCAAACCAAGAAGTTTTCAGCCCCAAACGCATGATTATTCACTTTGCTATCTTTGGGTCGGATGTTAAACTGAGTTTCACTATATACCTGATGGAAACCCAAACGAACGGTGGTATCCGATTGAATTTTTCCAAAGCGGTCAACGATATAGGTTGGATTTTCGAGGCGATTGGTGAACCCCATATCAGCGTAGTAATTGCTTCCGATTCCAAAATAATCAGCAAAAAAACTTATTGTACGTCCGAAATACCCTGCTCCAAATTGTTTGGCTGTGTTGTCGTTGGTGATAGTAGGTTTTTGCGACCAATGGTAGCCTGTCCACACGTTCCAATCGCCCTTGGTATTGGAGTAGTTAAATTCTAATCCTTGATTTCGCCCATACTCACCCATCGGGTTTTGTAAACGCTCGTTTTCGGTCATAAATCCCTGACGATTTAGTACATAGCCTTTGATTAGTGAGCGTTTTAATACTTTTCGGTTGAAGGAAAAAGCGGTAAAATTTTGGGCGGGGTCTTCATCTTTGGCTGCCGTTTGCATCGACATGAGGCCAACGCGCCAGTTTTTATCCAAATTCCCACTCAAACGTGCCCCTGCCAAAATGGGTAGTGGCTGGGCGTTGCGGTCGAGTCCAATGGCGCGGGAGAAAAATGGCCGAAAAGGAGGAATACCATAGTTACCAAAAAGGTCGGCGTTTTCAAGAAAAAATGTCCGCCGTTCGGGAAAGAAAATATTGAAACGTGTCAGATTCGTCACTTGGCGGTCGACTTCAACCTGCGAAAAATCGGGGTTGACCGTCAAATCGAGATTGAGGGAGGGCGTAACGGAAATTTTGGCATCTAAGCCACCGTTGAAGGTGCCTTTGGTAGGCGTGCTCGTTGTATGGTCGTGCGAGGTGCCTCCGGTAATGTACGGAATAATGGATGCATTACCCTTGACCGTAGGCGGTGGCGTTTCCCAAATCAGTGCTGCCGTATAGCCTAAATCATACCCGTTGAAATTGACAGGAATAAAGGTCCAGGTAGAATACTGATTGTTTTTAAGATCATTTCGTTCAAAGTTGATTCCCCATTTCGTTTTAGAAGGGTCGTAGCGAAGGGTTTTGAAGGGAATGGCTATCTCGACCGTCCAATAGGTAGGATAGACCTTTGTTTGCGAGTACCATTTATTGTCCCAACTTCCCGTCATATCCTCAGTTTGGAAGGCCAATAAGTCCTCGAACTGAGCATTGGCTACACTGACGCCAAAAAAGAACCCATTAGTTCGTTCATTGATTGGGTCTAAAATCAGACCAAAAGCATCCGAGCTCCAATAATCTCCGTCGCGTTTGAGGGTCTGAATAACGTGTTTATTAGTATCACGACAGACGGCTGCCACGTACAAAAACTTGTCATCGAAAGTCATCCTAACCTCCGTATCGCGCTTGATAGGAACGTTGTCTTGGGGCCAGTGAGGGGCAAAGTTTTTGGAAACTTCTAACCCTTGCCAGGCAAGGTCCGACAAGTCACCGTCGATTTTTATTTCTCCTTTGGCTTTACGGATGACGTGCTGGTATTTTTCCTGATACGCAGCACCGCCGATTGACTCGGCTTTTTCTTGGGCAAAGCTAACAAAACAAGAAGATAGAAGAACAGTAATAAATGTAGTAGATGGTTTGAAATACATAAATAGATAAAACGGCTGTTGATGCAAAGTGCAAAGGTAGGGCATTAGATGGGGTGAATGGATAAACAATTACTTAAATGGTAAAAAAATAATTACCAATCGTCAAATTTTGAGAATGACAGCCCATTGTCAGGTAAGATTTGGCTTTTGGTTTTATGCGATTTATAGTGTAAGTTTGAGTAAAGAACTATCTTTCTCTACCAGCTTTATGAAACGTACTTTTACGAGAGAGGCAACTACTTTTGGGCTTCTTATGTGGCTTTATACTCAGGCTTTGAGCCAAAGCCTACCCAGCCCTTCAACTTTGTTTAGACGCCAACTAACGTTTGGGTCAGGTGGAGGTTTTTCGGGAACAGCCCGTAGTTATGTGCTACACGAAAATGGCGATTTGTGGGTGCGCGAACGCGCTACCGATTCGCTAAAGTTGCACAAAACCCTCCGTGAGAAGCAAACAAAACAGTTTTTTCAGTCGGCAGACCAACTTCAATTGGACAAGTATAAATTCAATCATCCAGGCAACGTCTACTATTTTGTTGAGTACAGCAACCCTAAAAAAAGGTTAAAGCAAAAAATAACGTGGGGGGCGCCTAAACAAAAAGTCTCGGTGTATGTGCAGCGTTTTTATAACCAATTGACCAAAACGATTTAAACTCCCTGTCCCATGAAGAAGTATCTATTATTACTTGCGTATTTAGGCGGGCTATCTTACTTACCCTATGCCCAAACTCGTCTAAAACAATCGCCCCGAACTACAGTGACTACTACCGACGAACTAGTGCGTAAGCTAGGCGCTCAGGAGGTGGATAATTCGATGTATTTACAAAATTTTAATCCTATCGAAAAGGCAGTTATTGATGGAAGTGCTGGTCAATTGAATGATTTTACGGCGCTACGGGAGGGCATTCGGGTAGTCAAAGACCCCACGACGGGTCTACCTGTATACATTGAAGGGCGTCCAAAAACTATGTTAAAGTCAGGCCGAAAAGCAAATACGTCGGTGGAGGCAAAAGCCTTTGATTATTTGTCGTCGGTAAAAGGATTGCTTCGGATGGAAAACCCTGACCAGCAATTTGAACTACAAAAAATTGAGACCGATGAACTAGGCCAAAGCCACCTTCGGATGCAACAGTTTCATAAAGGAGTGCCCGTCTATGGCGGTGAAATTGTGCTTCATACCGACCGTGATGAGGTAACGACCCTCAACGGTAAGTTTTTTCCTGCTCCTACATTCGCAAATACGGTGGCTAAGCTAACACCTCAAGCCGCAGAAAAAGTTGCTTTGGACGAACTGGCCAAAACGACGGTTATTCGTACAATGACCTTTGGGGAGAAAAAGCTTTTGCAATACGAAAAGCCTAAAACGGAACTCTTTGTGTACCATCATTCGAACCAAACAACTCACCTTACTTACCGCATCGAAATGCACCCCAACTTCTTGGAACATTGGGTATGCTTTGTCGATGCCCACACGGGGGAGGTCTTAAAGAAATATAACAATTTATGTTCGCTCGATGGCCCTGTAAAAGCTACCGCTACCGATCTCAATAACGTCAGTCGGTCGATTGATGCATATTTGTACCAAAACCGTTATTATTTATTGGACGCAAGCCGAATTAGCCCCGATGGGAAGGCCATGTTTAAATCTACGCTTTCGAAGCTTCCTGATAGTCCTGTTGGGGGAATTATGACCATTGATGCCCAAAACTCGTCGGTAGATAGCGATAACTTAAACTTGGCGCATGTTACTTCGACCAACAATACATGGAGCAACAAAACGGCGGTTTCGGCACACTACAACGCCGCGATGGCGTTTGAATATTTTAAGACCGTTCATAAACGTAACTCGATTGATGGAAAAGGGGGAACTATTATTTCTATCATCAACATGAACGACGACAAAGGGGCAATGGATAATGCGTTTTGGAGCGATAAATTGATGGTGTATGGCAACGGTAAAACTGCATTTAAACCTTTGGCGGGAGGGCTTGACGTAGCGGCTCATGAAATGACGCACGGTGTGATTCAAAACTCAGCCAATTTGGAGTACGAGTCACAGTCGGGGGCTATTAATGAATCGTTTGCAGACGTTTTTGCTACCATGGTGGATCGTCGCAACTGGACGATTGGTGAAGATGTGGTGCGAACATCTGTATATAGTTCGGGGGCGCTTCGCGATTTGGCGAATCCTAATCAAGGGGGGACTAGAGACAATGGCTACCAACCCAAAAACATGAACGAGTATTACACTGGTACGGAAGATAACGGCGGTGTACATATCAACTCAGGAATTCCGAATTGGGCTTTTTTTAAATTTGCCTCTGCCACTTCGCGCGAAAAAGCCGAACGGGTCTATTACCGCGCGCTCACGCTGTACCTCACTCGTTTGTCGCGTTTTATTGACTTGCGTTTGGCAGTTGTTAAAGCCGCTACGGATTTGTACGGAGCTTCTAGTACGGAGGTCTCGGCAGCGAAAGCCGCTTTTGATGCCGTGGGAATCACAGATACTGGCAATAATTCATCGACTCCAACGACCCAAACGCTTCCCACCAACCCAGGCGAAGACTTTTTGTTGATGTATGCTACGGGTGATAAAAAACTATATAATGCACCTGTTAATTTGTCGAAATTCACGCCTTTGATAACAGCTGCTATTGCTCACAAACCTAGCGTCACCGACGATGGAAAATTTGCCTATTATGTAACCACCAACGATAAGTTTATCAAGGCTATTAATCTGCAAGGAACTGTAACGGAGACAGTGATTTCGAACGAAGCGATTTGGGAAAATGTAGCGGTGTCTAAAAACGGTGAAGCGCTGGCTGCCATTACCGTCAATCAAGATAAATCGATTTGGGTTTACAGCTATACCAAAAAAGCGTGGAAGAAATTTACCCTATATAACCCTACTTCCGCCCAAAACGTCCAAAGCTCCCAAGTGAAATACGCCGATTCGTTTGAGTGGGACGCTACGGGCGAATACATCATTTACGATGCTTATAACGAACTCACCACCGCGGGCATTGCAGCGGGGGCTAACAGCGGAACCATCGGCTATTGGGACGTAGGAATTATCAAAGTGTGGGACAATGCCAAAAGCGATTTCGGCCCAGGAACCATCAATAAGCTTATTTCTAACTTAGAAAAAGGAGAAAGCATAGGTAATCCGACTTTTTCTAAAAATAGCCCCAACATCGTCGCTTTTGATTATATTGACCCCGACGATAACAACTATATCATTGGCGCGAATATTGATAAGGGAGAAATTGCGGGTATCATTGAAAACAACACCATTGGTTACCCCGAATACTCTAAAACGGACGTAAAAATGGTGTTTAATACCCTCACCAGTGGGCGCGATGATATAGGAATTGTGGACTTAAATGCGGATAAAATTAGTCCGAAAGGTAGTTTTACTACTTTTGTCAAAAATGCTAAGTGGATGGTTTGGTACGGAGTAGGAACACGGACGTTGCCCAAAAAACAATCGCAGACCATCAACGTTTCAGCCATTACTGATAAAACTACCAAAGATACGCCGTTTGGTATCAGTGCTACGGCTACCTCTCAGCTACCTGTCGGCTTTAGCTTGGTGTCGGGTCCTGCGGAACTTTCGGGGAATACGGTGACATTGACAGGAACAACGGGAACTGTACAGATTGTGGCGTACCAAACGGGAAATTCGGCATTTTATGCCGCGCCCAATATCACCATTTCAGTACGCGTAAACCCCGCTCCTGTGATTCTGTCAGTACCTACCAACACGACCCAAGTAATAGCTTACCCGAACCCAACGATGAATTTGTTGACGATAAAGGTACCTAGTAATGTCGTTATTGAGGACATTCGGATGACGACTACCAACGGAATGACCCTGCTCAATCAAACACCGCGTAGCAATAATGCTCAGGTAGACATGAGTCAATTCTCGCAAGGGACGTATTTGTTGCATATCAAAACCAATAAAGGCACCGAAACCCAAAAAGTGATTAAACAGAATTAAGAAAACTCTTTTCAGCTGAGGTTGTGAGTAACCTCAGACACTTGTGCTTCTGGTTGCTTAAAACCAGAAGAAAACGACGACACCCCGCTTCAAAGGTAATTTTTGGGACGGGGTTTTTCCTAGACACAACTTTTTGAAAGAGAAATTTGTTGCCTCACTATAATACCCACATTAACAAGCTTCACACAATGAAAAAAACAGTAGTTGGCCTTTTTGCCTTTTTGCTCGCATTTTCTAGCTTTTCACAAACCTCCATTCCTAAAAGTACGTGGCGGGCAGCGCTCCTTCGAGGGCAAAACGAAGTAGTATTTGGCCTTGAAATTACGCCCAAAGCCAATGGTCGCTACGAAGCTATCGTCATCAACGGAGCCGAACGCCTACCAATGGACGAAGCCTACGTAGAAGGCGATTCGTTGCACATTCCAATGCTCATCTTTGATTCAGATTTGGTAGTGAAAGTAACCAACAATCAAATGAAAGGTTCTTGGAAGAAAAACCGAAACGGAGTTTGGGTGTCGGTGCTGCCTTTCAAAGCAGATAAAGGAGAAATGTATCATTTTGCCAAAAAAATACAAGCGACTTCGCACAATGTAGCGGGCAAATACGCTACTTATTTCCAACGTCCTGAACGCAAGGATTCATCGTTTGCCGTGGGGATTTTGGAACAAAAAGGTAGTAAATTGGCAGGAACGTTTTTGACCCCAACGGGAGATTATCGCTATTTGGCGGGTGATATTGTGGGTGATAGTTTGTTTATGTCGTGCTACGATGGTTCGCACGCGTTCTTGTTTCGGGCGGCTATTTTGCCCAACGGTAAAATCCGTGGAGGAATGTGGTCAGGTATTTCGGGCTACCAGCCTTTTACTTCTACTCTCGACGACAAAGCGGCTTTGCCTCCTCCAACAGCACTTACATACCTAAAACCTGGGTACGAAACCCTCGACTTTTCATTTCCTGATACGAAAGGGAACAAAATATCCCTAAAAGATGAGAAATACAAAGGTAAAGTAGTGGTACTGCAACTTTCGGGAACATGGTGTCCCAATTGCATGGACGAAACGAAGTTTATGGTACCTTGGTATCAAAAGAATGCTTCTCGCGGGGTTGAAATTTTAGGCTTGATGTTTGAACGTTCGCCCGATATGAAAGTATCTGGGCCTAAAATCGACTTTATGGCCAAGCGTTTTGGCGTTTCTTATCCGTTGGTCTTGGCAGGCACCAACGATTCCAACGCGGGACAAGCCCTTCCTGCACTCAACAAAGTCGCGGGGTATCCAACTACCATCTTTATTGATAAAAAAGGCCGCGTTCGCGAAATCCACACGGGCTTCTCAGGGCCAGGTACAGGCAAGTACTACGACCAATTTATTGAAGAGTTCAATGCGCTGATTAGTAAACTATTGACCGAATAAGGCTGGATTGTGATGACTATCTCTCAACAAAAAACACCTCATACTTCGCGCAAAATCCCCAAGTCTCTCATTTATGAGCAGTGTAGTGGGAAAATCTATTATCGAAAAGGGTATAAAGAGATAGTAAAAGGGCTGAAAACCTGCGATGAAATTATGGGTAGTAGTAGTTTACAATCACTTTTGGTGGGTTATATTTTCCTGGGAAACTGTATAAAAAGTATTTTTTACTGACCAATGAGGCGATTTACGATAAAATCGTACTAACGCCTAAAAAAGTCAGTATAAAATATGCGGATGTTCCACCTAAAGTAGTGATAGAAGTGGACATTCAAGTAGAACTAATAAAAGAGACCGAGATGGATTATGTCTTCCGTAAATCAGCTCGATTGATAGAATTTGGCGCTGAAAAAGTTATCTGGATATTCTCCAAAATCCAGAAAGTATTTGTGTTTACCTCCAACCAAGAACCTATTATCTGGAGTTAAAGATATTGATGTGCTAGATGAGGTTACGTTTAACATTGCTGAGTTTCTGGCAGATGAAGGAATCTAAGTTTCGGAAAATAACGATTAATTGTGTCTCAAAAAGAAAAATTGCTCCTGTTTGTGTTAGCGTGTTTGAATTTCACGCACATCATGGACTTTATGATAATGATGCCGCTCGGCCCACAGCTTATGCGGTATTTTTCTATCTCACCGCAAGAGTTTGCGCTGTTGGTATCTGCGTATAGCTTTAGCGCAGGCTTGTCGGGTTTTATGGTGGCATTCATTGCCGACCGCTTCCCGCGTAAGCAAATCATGCTTACGGCCTACATCGGGTTTGTCGTCGGTACGCTGGCTTGTGCCATGGCACCCACGTTTTGGCTATTAATAGCCGCCCGAACGCTAGCGGGTGTTTTTGGAGGAGTACTAGGTGCACAAGTGATGTCCATTGTCGGCGATGTGTTTGAATACGAACGCCGTGCACGGGCAATGGGTGTGGTGATGACGGCTTTTTCGGTCGCGTCGGTAGTAGGTGTTCCGTTGGGACTATATTTAGCGACGGAGTTTAGCTGGCATGCCCCTTTTTGGTTTGTGGGAATACTTGGAGTGGCCGTGATTGGGTTGATATGGATGTACGTGCCACGGTTAGATGGTCATTTGAAAGAACGTACCCAAACGAAGCATCACCCGTTGGAAGCGGTAACGCATATTTTGCAAGATTCCAATCAACTGCGCGCGTTGTTGTTGACGAGCGTGATTATGCTTGGGCACTTCAGCATCATACCGTTTATTTCGCCTTACTTGACCATCAATGCGGGTTTTGGTGAAAACCAACTGTACTTGATTTACGCTGTGGGCGGGGCTTTAACACTCTTTACTTCTCCCCAAGTTGGAAAACTCGCCGACCGCAAAGGGAAATATCCCGTTTTTATGGTGTTTGCGCTGTTATCGACTTTACCAATGTGGCTTATTACCAATATGTGGACCAATAGCCTCGTGATTGTGTTGGGGACTGCCGCGATTTTCTTTGTTTTTTCAAACGGACGCTTAGTTCCTACACAAGCAATGACGTCGTCGGTGGTGTTACCGAAGCAAAGAGGAAGTTTTATGGCCATTAATTCTTCGTTGCAGCTATTGATGCAGGCCATAGCAGTATATTTGGCTGGCATTATCATTCAGAAAGCCCCCGACGGGAAGCTCTTGTATTATGACTGGGTAGGCTACGGGGCAATAATCCTCATTTCATCAAGCGTTTTCATTGCCCGCACCGTCAAGCCTGTAGAGGCAGCCTAAGGAAATATCTAGTGCAGAGTGTCGAATAAGTGGATTCAATTCGACACTCTACACTAGACATTCAAATCGGCACTCCCTTTATTTCCATCCGTCCCGATACTGGCGTTTTACGAACGCGTTAGCAGGGTCGAAGTTGGTAACCTTCATATTTTGGCCATCCCAAAGTAATTTTTTGCGACCTGTAAACTTGCCATTTTCGCGGTGAAGGTAGCTACGAACTGCCAAATTTCCCATCAACACAATTTCGGTGAGCGGCCCTGCCTCAGCAAACGACGAGCTGGTATAAGTGCCATAGCCTGCTTTGCAGGCTTTGACCCACTGCTGTTGGTGGCCTGCGGTATCTCCTTCCACAAGTGGGCGAGTCGGAGCAGGGAATTTTACGTCTTGTAACTGTCCTTTGACAAACAATTTAGGGTTTTCGCCAAAGAGCTCACAAGCCAATACACCTTTGGTTCCGATAAACATTACGCCACCGTCGTTGTCGGCGAATACTTTTTCGTAATCGCAGCCCTCGGGGAGTTTGGGTTTGATACCACCGTCGTACCAAGAAAGGTTCAATTCCGAAAACTTCTTAGAGCTTGGATGCGGAAACTTGAGGTGAACGGAAGTGGCTTGAGGTCCAATGTCTTCAAAAAATGCTTCGCGAAAAAAGTCGCTGTACACCGAACTTGCCGAGCATTCCACTGATGTCGGGTACCCTAATTTTAGAGTTCGAAACGGCACATCCATAAAATGACAGCCCATATCGCCCAATGCCCCTGTACCAAAATCCCAGTAGCCGCGCCAACGGAACGGCATATAGGCTTCGTGGTATTCACGGTATGGGGCAGTCCCGAGCCATAAATCCCAGTCAACTTCAGCAGGGATAGACATCGTTTCTTTCTTGTCGCGAGGCGATTTTACTCCTTGTGGCCAAACGGGTCGGTCGGTCCACACCTCCACCGTATGTACTTCTCCAATCATCCCCGATTGTACAATCGCTTCGGTTTGGCGCGTACCTTTGCCGCTGCTCCCTTGGTTTCCCATTTGGGTGACGAGTTTTTTCTCTTGCGCAAGCTGTGTGAGCATCCGTGCCTCCCAAATGTCGTGGGTGAGAGGTTTTTCGAGGTAAATATGTTTCCCCAATTGCATCGCCGCACTACCAATGACGTAGTGCATGTGGTCGGGGGTAGTAACAATCACTGCGTCGATGTTTTTGGCTTCTTTGTCCAACATCTTGCGGTAATCTTTGTAATAAGGGGCGTTGGGAAATTTCTCGCGGTATTTTTTGGCCTGACGGTCATCGACATCACAAAGCACCACGATGTTGTCAGAGCCGTTGTTGTAGGCTTGTTGGATGTTATAATCAGCTTTACCACCACAGCCTATGGCCGCGATATTGAGCTTGTCGCTGGGAGCAGTGTACCCTTTGCCTAGTACGTGCCGAGGCACAATCATGAAACTGGCAGCTGCTACTGCGCTACCTTTCAAAAACTCGCGACGAGCGAGGTTTTTGCTATCTTTTTGGTTCATAGGCTTGTAGTAGATGAATGTTTCTCATCAAAGGTCAAAGGAATGCTTTTTTACTTTTGGCGGGGTGTGCATTGGGTTACTCCTACCCCCCCGCGCTTGGTTTCTCAAAACCAAGGGGCTGCAATTTTAACCAGATTTTGAGAAACCTTTTCCGTGGATTGGAGAATCCACGGGCACTTTAGACTTATAATCAGCCACGTTGATGACTTCGTCGCAAAAATCGTATTCAGCAGGGACGTTGGAGCAAATAATAACTAGTTGATTGGAAGAAAGCTGTTGCACTTGTTCCAAATACCAAGCCGACCAGCGTGCATCAAGGTTAGAAGTAGGCTCGTCGAGCATCACTACGGGTACGTCCGAATAAAAGGCCAATGCAAGTTTAAGACGTTGCTTCATTCCCGATGAGAAATACTTAATAGCCTTGTCTTTCGACGCCATCAGTTCGAGTTGCTCGATGATTTGGGCTTGCGAAATCGACGGTTTGAAGGGCTTAAAGCCCACGTGGAAGTTTAGGAATTCGGTAATCGTAAACTCTTCAATGAGTTCGAGGTAAGGTGCTGCTATGACCAACTGTTTGTACCATTTATCTTCTTCAATCGTTTTATTGTCAATGATATAGCTAATTTTTCCTTCGCTAGAGGGTGTTGCTCCTGAAAGTACTTGAAGAAGTGTCGATTTACCGCTGCCGTTAGGCCCCACAAACGTGTAACTTTTGCCGCTTTGAAGGGTGTGGCTAAAGTTTCTAAAAATCCATTCGCGGTTGAAACGTTTGCCAAGTTGGTCGATAAGAATATGCATGAAAATAGTATAAGCCAAAAACTTCGGCAAAGGTCTAAAACTTTACCGAAGTTAAAAAGCCTTCAGTTAGACCTTTGCGACCCACTCTTTAAATAATACCAAGTCTTTCTTCATCGCAGTGATGAGGTCTTGCGACGGAATGCTGAGTTTTTTTGCCCCATTTTCCGCCCCACCGAGCGGGTACTCGTAGTGCATCGTGATGGGTACTTGAAAATTGTACTGCTTCCAAATTTCAAAGTAACGTTTCCAGTTAACCACTCCTTCGCCCAGCGGACAACCGAGTTTACCCCATTTACCATTCTTTTTGGTCCAGTAAAAATCCTTGATGGCCAATGATTTAATGTGGGGGGCAATCAAGTGAAGCCCTGTTTCCCACGAACCACCCGCTTCGGCGGTCGCGTGGTTAATGTCGTACTGACACCCAATCGCTTGGAAAGTAATTCCTTGAAGTTGCTGATGAAAATCCCATAACGACGCTCCAAAATAGTTGCCAGAATGGTTTTGATAATGACCTACAACGCCATATTTTTCGTTGAGTGCGGTCACGGCTTTGATTCGCTGACCTATAGCGGCACTTTGGGAAGCAATGTCTTTTTTGAGGTCGTAAGGGTACCAACCCATACGATAATGTTTGATTCCAAGAGACTTGGCCGTTTTGAGAATACGCTCCGATTGCGCATCAGCGTCCAAAATCGTGGTCACCATCATCGGAATTTCAAGTTTGTGTTTTTTGAACGCAGCAACTGCTTTGGGCAAATCTTCCTCTACGCGCTCGGGCAAAACGTGTCCTCCAGGGCGAACGGTGAGGTCAAGTCCGTCGAAGCCAATCCCCGCAATTGTTTCGGCTAGTTGATCATAGTCCTCAATCCATTGGAACATTTTGGAGAAAACAAAGATTTTGGGCGAAGCCGCCACGGGCACTCCCACCGAACTAAAAGCCGACGGAGCAAGGGTAGTTCCAACGAGCGTGGTTCCGATAAATTGACGACGATTCATGTTGATATTAGTAATGTTTTATGAATAATTATGGTCTATTTTAGGGATGTAAAAAAGGAAGTTTTATCCAACAATTTTGCGCGCATACTGCACATTTTGGGGATAGGCTTCGTCCAGCGTTTTACCTTGCGGCATAGCACCCTCAATGTGCGCCCATCCTTTGAATCGAATTTGACGGAGCAATTGACGAATCCTCAGCCAGTCAATCGAGCCTTGGCCTAGCAAGTTACCGTTTTCTTTGAGGTGAACTTCACAGATGAGCTTTTGTTGACCCAGCAAAGGAATTTCGGTATAGGGGTCGTGGCCAGCATCGGCGGCGTTGCGCGGGTCGTAATATACCTTGAGGTTGGGCGAACCCACGGCCTCAATAATGTCGAGGTGCTCTTGCGCACTTAGGTAGGATTCAATGGCGAGGGTAATTCCCTGTTTTTCGGCTTTAGGGGCAAGGCTTTTGAGACGTTCGACGACCACCTTTTTTCCAATCTCGTCGTTTCGCAAATCACCTTGTGAAAAAAAAGCCAATAGCACCACCCTGACTTCCAGAGCTTTGGCGGCGTCAATACTCCCACTAATCCACTCAACGGTACGTGCTTCAGACTTGAGTGGGACTCGGTTAAGTTCACCAATGGCTAAACTTGCCATCTTAACCCCTGCGTTTTGGGAAGCCTCCCGCATAGCCTGTTGGTTCTCGGGGCGAAGAAGATAACTTTCGTCCGTGCGAGAATTATAACTGAGTTGTACACCATCAAGTCCTATCTTTTTAGCATACGCAAAAACGGCTGGATTACAAGCCCGTTGCAAAGACCAATCACAAGCACCCAGCGGATAACCACGTCGGAGCGAGTCGGATAACGGGTCAAAAGGAGCCGTGAAATAAGTGGCACTTAGGAGCGCCATTTGGCGGAGGGCATCGCGACGATTCATAGAAAACGGAGGAGATTGTACGTTAGTACCAAAAGCGAAGAATTGTTGGAAAAATACTCTTTAAAGGTTATTTTTACTAAAAAAACGTGCGTTTGCACTTATGAGCCAACGAACCACCACCCAGTTTTTCGATACTAAAATTGAGTTTTTGAAGGGAGTCGGCCCCACTCGGGCGGCTACGCTCAACAAAGAACTGAAGCTATTTACCTTTGGTGATTTAGTACAATATTACCCCTTTCGCCACGAAGACAGAACATCTTTTCAACGCATTAGCGAGCTGAATGACACGATGTCGGCGGCGCAGTTGAAGGGCCGCATCAGAAGCATGACCGTCATAGGCGAAGGCCACAAACGACGGCTTACGGTGGAGTTTTCCGACGGCACGGGTATCGTTGAGTTTGTCTTTTTCCAAAGCATCGATTGGCACCTCAAACACCTCAAAGAAGGCGGCGAGTATATTGCCTACGGCAAACCACAAAGGTTTGGGCAACGCTTCAACTTTAGCCACCCCGACCTCGAAACCATCAACCCCGAAAACGAAGGAGGTGGCTATTTTCAACCTGTTTACAACCTAACGGAAATACTCCGTAAGAAATACCTCGACAGTCGGTTTTTGAGCAAAATTATGCGGAGTTTGTTGGAACAAGCTACGCCACATTTTCGCGAAACCCTGCCGCAAGAATTGGTGCAAAAATATCGCCTTTTGGCCAAAGCCGAGGCCATGTGGGGCATTCATCTGCCCGACAGCCAATACGCCCTTACCCAAGCCCTGCGTCGCCTGAAGTTTGAGGAATTGTTTTACAACCAATTGCGGTTGCTCAAAAACAAACTTCTGCAAAAACGCGAGTACCCAGGGCAGGTTTTTGGCAACCTTGATATGCTAAAAACGTTTTATCAACAGCACTTGCCTTTCGGGCTGACCAACGCCCAAAAACGAGTGCTCCGCGAAATCCACGATGATTTTAAGTCGGGCAAGCAAATGAACCGCCTCTTGCAAGGGGACGTGGGAAGTGGTAAAACGATTGTGGCGTTTATTTCGATGTTGATGGCCATCGACAACGGTGCGCAAGCCTGTCTCATGGCTCCCACCGAAATTTTGGCCGACCAACATTACCGTGGTCTAAAGCCTTTCTGTGATGCGTTGGGGATAAACATTTCGCTTTTAACGGGTTCTACCACCAAAAAAGGCCGTAAAATTGTACTGCCAGGCTTGCAAGATGGCAGCATCCACATTGCAGTAGGCACACACGCGCTATTGGAAGATACGGTGCAGTTCAAAAACTTAGGGCTTTGTATCATCGACGAGCAACACCGTTTTGGGGTGGCACAGCGGGCCAAGATGTGGGCTAAAAATGAAACCATTCACCCGCATATTTTGGTGATGACCGCCACGCCAATTCCGCGTACGTTGGCCATGACGCTTTACGGGGATTTGGATTTGAGTATCATCGACGAACTTCCCGCAGGCCGTAAGCCGATTGAGACGGTTCATTTTTTTGAGACAAAGCGCCTGACGATGTTTGGGCGGGTAAAAGAGGAAATCCGCAAGGGGCGTCAGGTGTATATCGTGTATCCACTCATTGAAGAGTCCGAAAAGCTGGATTATAACAACCTGATGGAAGGCTACGAAAGTATTCAACGCACCTTCCCTGAGTACCACATTAGCATGGTACACGGCAAGCTGTTTCCGTACGAAAAAGACTTTGAAATGCAGCGCTTTGTGAAAGGCGAAACGCAAATCATGGTGGCCACGACGGTGATTGAAGTAGGGGTAAACGTCCCAAATGCGTCGGTGATGGTCATCGAAAGTGCCGAGCGTTTTGGCTTGTCACAGTTGCATCAGTTGCGGGGACGCGTGGGGCGGGGAGCCGAGCAGAGTTATTGTTATTTGATGACGGGTGTGAAACTCAGCAAAGATACCCGCATTCGGATTGATACGCTCTGTGCTACCAACAACGGCTTTGACATTGCCGACGTAGACTTAAAATTACGCGGCCCAGGCGACCTCACGGGTACGCAGCAAAGTGGTTTGATGGATTTGCTATTGGCCGATTTGGCCAAAGACGGGGCTGTTTTGAAAGCCGCCCGCGAAGCTGCCGACGAGATTTTGCAGGAAGACCCAGACTTGATACTCCCCAAAAACGAGCCCATTCGCACACACATTGACTCGCTTCGCAAGGAGGAAACCAACTGGAGTCGAATTAGTTGATGGCGCGAGCGTTCCACGCGTGCCATTTATTTTCAGGCTTCCAGTCGTTTCTTTGGATGGCAACTAGGCTTAAAGCCTTTGAATCATTAGCACGAGTGAGACACTCGCGCTATCGGAACTCGAAATCTTTGAATAGCAAGTGTGATGCTCATGTTAGCGGATTAAGGCCGAAGTTTTTGATTGACACAAATTGTCCATTTTTAAACATGTAACGCGCTTCTGTTAATGAGATCTTGATGCACCTGTATCAAAGATGAAACTTTGTTCTAGTCTACCATCCACTACAAAAAAAGCAGAGGCTCTCTCGAACCTCTGCTTTTCTAATAAATCACCTTCAAAACATCTATTTCTATAAACTCAGGATTTTGATTTCGGTACGACGGTTTTGTTGGTGCTCTTCTTCGGTACAGCCAATACCATCTTTGCACTTGTTGACCAATTTGCTTTCACCGTAACCAGCCGCAATAATCCGCTTTGAATTAACCCCTTGTTTTACAATGTACGCTACCGCCGATTTTGCCCGCTGCGTTGAGAGTGTTTTGTTGTACTTGGTCGAGGCACGGCTGTCAGTATGTGACCCAAACTCTATTTTCATTTTCGGATATTTTTTCATCAGATCAACCAGCTTGTTCAGCTCTACCGTAGCGTCTGAACGAATATCCCATTTGTTGAGGTCATAGTAGATGTTATCAATTTTAATGACGTCCCCTTTTTCAAACATCGTAATGTTGGCCTCGGTCGTTTCACCCCCTTTGACCTTGCTACCCATTGTACCTAGATTATCTTTCATGGCTTCAATCGAGTAATCACAGCCGATAGGAACGTCAAACTTGTAGCTTCCGTTTTCGTCCGTTACCGACTCTTGTATCGAGCCGTCACATTCGTTATGGAGCAAAACTTTTACTCCTGGAATAGGTTTATGGTCTTTTTGCGTAGTTACTAATCCACGCAACGTAAATGTCTTAGGAGCGGTATATTTAGGTTTTGCTTTATCGAGCGCAATCTCCAATTTAACAAGTTCCGACATATCGAGGTCTTTGGTCGTAAAATTGAGTGTATTGTTCAAATAACCATCGCTAGAGGCCTTAAAGACAAAATCAATATCGCTATCCAAGCACAAACGAAGGTTTCCTTCGTTGTCGGTCGTCATAGTTTTTGACTCTGGCGCGCTTTCATCTTTGCTAATGACCTCTACGTCCACGTTGGCTAGAGAATTTTTGGTTTCAGCGTCAAACACGTTTACGATGATGTCTTGGCAAGGGTCTAGCGGCCCCGAACGCTCAAAACGGTACAAATCATCGTCGGCTCCACCGTTACGGCGGTTGCTACTAAAAAAGCCACTTTTACGCTCTCCATCAGTAATGAGCCCAAAATCGTCTTTGGTTGAGTTGATAGGTTCGCCAAGATTTTTTGGTTTTTTAGCCATTACCCCTTGGATCAGTTTGGCATAAAACATGTCTAATCCACCCAAGCCCGCATGACCGTCAGAAGAGAAATACAAGTTACCTTGTTCGTCCGCAAACGGGAACATTTCGTTACCTTTGGTATTAACCGCAGGGCCAAGGTTAGCAGGTACTGACCAGTTATTGTTTTCGTATTTACTCACGTAAATATCCGTTCCTCCAAAACCACCTGGCATATCCGACACAAAATACAACAGCTTATCATCTTTCGACAAAGCAGGGTGCCCTACCGAGTACTCATCGCTATTGAAAGGCAATTCTTTGATTTTCCCCCAATCATTAGCCGTTTTTTCGGCAATGTACAACTTCAATTTATTTACACCGTCTTTACTCGTTTTATATTTACCATCCAAGTAATTATTACGAGTAAAGAGCATTTTACTTCCGTCTTTAAAGAAAGCTACGGGGCCTTCGTGGTATTTCGAATTAATTACTTTACCCATCTTTTGCGACTCAATTTTCGCACTTTTCAGCGGACTTAGCTTTGCACCGTTAGCACCTTGGTAACTACCAGGTATATTCGAATCGTTGGCTGTCCCATCGGTATACTCATCTGAACCGAGCAAATACCACCCTTTACTTTTTGCAGTTCTGTTTACTGTTTCGGAACCGCCTACTCTACTGGTTTTTGCGGAGTTAACTACCGACAAATCAGGAATTTCAAACAAATCTAAGAAAGCTGTTTGATTCCATCCATAGGTACGTTTAACACTTACATCTTCATTTCTAGCCGAAACGAAGACCAACCCTTTTTTATAATAGGTAGGGCTAAATTCGGCTCTATTTGTATTGATATTGTCGAGCGCCTCAACCTTATAACTCGTTTTATTCTTTTTAAGCTTATTTACATCATCATAAAGCGTTTTAAATTCTTTTCCGCGTTGGTCGTCTTGTTGAGCTTGACTGTAACGTTCATAAATATCTTTTGCTTCACTGTATTTACCGTTGCTTGCCAATACCTGTGCATAATACAGATAACTACTGACCTGAGTTTTAGGGATGCTTTTTGTTTCTCCAAACAAAAGCCGATACACACGCTCGGCATTTTGGGTATCTCTAATTTGGTGATAACAGTGCCCTAATTTGACGAGAGTGTTTGTCTTTGTTGAGTCTTTCAGATTGTCTTTTAATGACTGCTCGTAGAGTTGAATTGCCTTCGTATAAGCCATCATTTCGTATTGGCGATTCGCTTGACTCAAAGCCGACTGAGCGTTCACTTCAACATATACAAGCGCCACTACCAATAGGGTCGATAAGATAGACGTCTTCATAATTCCAAAATTTGGGTAAAGAAAAAGGTATATTCCCCTGTGGGTGTTGTATGACCCCCTTCATGAAGAATATACCTCTAACTACGTTTAAAATAAACCCTTAGAAATAACGTGGAGTAAGAATCTTACTCTTGCTGAATCCAAATTCGTAACGCAGCATAATTTCGTGGGTTGGGATGTTCAAAAACTTACGGCTTTGGTTGAGGCTGTTACGAGTCCAGTCGTATGAATACCCCAAACGGAACTGATCAGAGAGCTGAAGTTCAATCATTCCTACGAGTGCATCACCTTTCAAGACACTTCCATTGGGAAGTTGCTGAATTTTACCTGCATACGTTGAAAAGCGATTGTGACGATACGATACCCCGAAAGCAATACGGTCATTGAACCACAAGTTCACATTACCGTCCAATGATAAGCCTGCACCGTTTACATAACGAGCCATCATTGAAGGTTTGAGTTTAACTGAATTGCGTCCAACTACAAATCCACCCATAGCATAGATATGACGACGTACTTTGGCACGTTGATCATTATCATAATCATTCAGATTGTTCTCAATCAAATAAGGTACTGACACCCCTAAGTACGAGCGGTCATTGCTTAAATAGATACCCGTTCCAAAGTTTGGAAGGATTTTTGACACGTTACTAGCAAACGCAGGGTCTGAGAGGTTATTTCCCAAATCAGCCCTTGCTAAGTCCCAACGAAAACTCATACCTCCCCCTTGCAAACCTAATGCCAAAGTTGAACGTTCGCCAACTTTGATTCGGAAAGCGTAAGAAAGCATTACACCTGTCCAATTTTCGAGACCAATTTGGTCGTTGAACAACTGTAAGCCTAGCCCTACTCGTTCGCGGTTTACGGGCATATCAATGCTGAAAGTTACGGTTTGTGGTGCACCTGTCATTCCTCCCCATTGGTTACGGTAGAGAGCAGTGGCACTTAATACATCACGACTCCCAGCATAAGCGGGGTTCAGGGCCATCATGTTAAACATGTACTGCGAGAACAATTTGTCTTGCTGAGCCCAGGTTTTAGTGCTGCTAACAACAACGATTAGCAGCACTAAAAACGCATATTTTTGTTTGATGAGGTTGATCATCGTTATTAGCGGTTAATGGTCATAAATCGACTAGACTTCTTAATCTCACCGCCGTTTTGGTCAAGTAGAACTACGTTGTAGAAGTAAGTTCCTGCTGGCACACTCTGATTGCTTGCTCCAACACCTACGTTTGATGTACCTTCCCAATCGTTGTTATAATCGTTGTTACGGTATACCAAACTCATCCAGCGGTTATAGATTTCTAGTACAATCTTCGTGCCAGATGGGTGACGAATAACAAATTTATCGTTGATACCATCGCCATTAGGAGAGAAACCTTCAGGGATAAACATACCCCCATCTGAAGGAATCACAATTGGAGTAAACTCAGACTCCGCTGCACCTGTTGGGTCGTTGTCGTTATTCAAATCTGGGTTCAGGCCGTTGGTCGACAAGTCCGTTACTTTATTCTGGCCAGAGAGTGCTGAACCAAATGCACGGTTTTGATACGGAGTCAAACGTCCATCCGTTGTCACATTGATTGTAAAGAACAACGAGTCTGTACGTCCACCTGCTAAACGGCTCTGTTCCGCAATCAATAGATTTACATCACGGTCGCCATCGAAGTCAGGATTAATACGTAGCGTACTTGAGTCGTTTGCGGTAGGTGTACCAACCAACTGATAGCTAGAGCCAGTCAATGAGCTATACACTTTCGTTAATGAATCAGACACTTGAACATTTGTCAATGTACCCGCTCCGTAGTTTTTGAGGATAACGCGGTAAGTAATGTTTAAGCTACCATCGCCTTTGCGCAAGGTATCTTTGATTGACATCGCAAGACCTAGCAATCCTTTACCTGGAGTCGAGTTAAGCGATACAGGCGTTGATTCGCTGTTATTGCGTGGGTCAAGGTCATTGTCAGGATCCGCATTCGAACCTACTGTCGATGTATCTGACGTTGCAACTCCTGCTTGCGTAAGCGCCGAACCAATCGCGATGTTATTGAATGTTGTTACCGAATCAGGGTTGAACAACGAGACTATAACCGCAAGGTTAATCTTACGTGAAGCACCTTTTGGCAATGTACTCAACGAATCTACCAACAAGTTGGTAAGTAATCCTTGACCTGTGTAGTTAGATTCAACTACGAATCCTGCGTCAGCAGTTACAAGAGGCTTACCAATGATAGCCGCTTTGTTTCCGAAGATAAGACCTAAATCATCCTTCACTTGCACTTTCTTAAGGTCACTTGTTCCTAAGTTAGTCACCGTGATTGTATATGGAATCTTGAAGGTTCCATTTTCGAGCAATACTGGTGAACCTGCTAATTTAGACAAACCAATCAAGGTACTTGGTAAATCGAAGCGTACAGCGGTTGCAGTGTTTATAGGTGCATCTACCACAGTTCCACGGTTTGATACGTCAGAAACTGGAGTACCGCTACCACTACCACTGGCCACGACATTACCAGCAAACGGACCGTTATTACCATTTGTTTTGATATTAACCACCACCATAATTACCTGCTCTGCACCTACAGCAAGTGTGCTACCTTCGCCTAAGATGTTCTTATTGGTCGTTCCGTTATAGTTCGTATTTGGAACCAATGTACTTCCACTAGTTACTGATGGTGCACCCACTACGGTGAAAGTAGCTGGTGACCCAATCTTGCTAGTTAAGCTATCCGCAATAGCTACGTTAGCAAGAGGTACATTTCCTACGTTTTTCACTGTAATTTTGTACGTTACGTCGTAGCTTTCGTCGCTTCCTTCACCTTTTTTCGTAATATTATCAATTGCAAGTGCAACGCCTATAGCTGGGCCAAGCGTACTATCGCTTACTACGATACTTACCGAAGATTGGTTATTTGACGTAACAGGATCCACCTGGTCAGCGTACATAATCAAAGCTTTGTTGGTTACTTGTGTACCAGCCTTAATTGCCTTAGCCACAACTGTCAGCGTTGTCGAATCACCCGATGCCAATGTTGCGATACGTGTAGTAAGTATACCGTTTGACACTGACATTCCCGAAGTTGAAACCACTTCGAGTTCTGCTGGCATTACGTCTCGTATGTCCACGTTAGTGGCTGTATGAGAGCCCCTATTTTTCACCACAATCTTATACGTTACTTGCTCACCTAAGCTCACCACTGACTTATTTACTGTTTTAGCAATATTCAAATCTAGGCGAAGTGTATCCGTAGAACAGTCGAAAATTTTGACTTCTACTGCCGCAGGAGCGCTATAACATCCGTCCTTCTTGTAGTAGATGTAGTATGTACCAGTTCCTACTGCTTCAGGCGTACCAACCAAGCAAGTACAAAGTTGCTGAGCTGCCGAGCGGAATTCGGTTGTGTAGTTTGAACCACCTTCAATCGCCTTCGTCAAGTCCACAGTAGTACTTGGACAAGTATTACGCATGTTTTTAACGATTGGCGTTGGAACAGATTTCACTATAACAGTAATGTAAGCTGAGTTTACTGAGCTACAACGTTTTGCATCTACCAAAGCGTATGAGTAAGTACCTGGCTCAGTTACATTCCATTGTCTGATACCATCAGAGGCAGGGAACAATATTTTGCCATCTTTAAACCATTTCACTTGGTAGTCTGTCTCACTAGCTCTAAGTTTTACAGTATCACCTTGGCAGATGGTAATTGTTTGTGGCAATGTATCTGCTTTAAGTGTACCATTAATGATGATTTGAGGTCTGAACTTGATACCTTCAAATGTCAACTTTAAGTCATCTTTACCAGCTACACACTTATCGTTCCCATCAGGGTCATTGGTGGTAAGAGTGAGGGTTACATCACCCTTAATCAAGTCTTCCAACGATGGGTAATAAGTTGCATCAAGTGCAAGAGCGTTGCTGAAACGACCTGTTCCAGTTGTTGTCCAAATTGCACTTGTCGCTACACCACCAATCTTACCATTAAGTTTGTATTCTAAAGCTGCACAAATAGCAGCATCTGCACCCACATCAGCCGTTGCTGGGTTCGTTTCGCATAGCGTAGTTTCGCAAGCTGAAATCTGTACGTAAATCGCAGCTGCGTCACTGTAGCAACCTGTTGTAGATCGGAAGAATGCGTAGTAAGTACCTGCCACACCTACTGCCGATGAATTCGATACCAACGGTGAGCTTGGTGTATTTCCTTGGCGGAATTCAATTACTAAGCCCGAATCTGCTGTGTAATTCTTAACAGCCGTTGCCAAATTAACTGTCTTCACTGGGCAAACATTCGCAATGTTTACAACCACTGGAGTAGTTACTTTCGGAGCTACTGTCACGTTAACAGGGTTCGATGCCACGCTCTTACAAGCATCATTATTGCAGCAGTAGGCTACATAAATAGTGCTTGCGGCAGGTATAATAGTGATTGAGCTTCCAATCTGGCCATTTGACCACTGGATATAACCCGCACACTGACTCGATGTTGAGAGAGTCACCGACTCACCGAAACACAAGCTTGTCTTAGATGTAGTGACTGTCGGAGATGCTGGTCTACCAACCGTTATTGTAATCGGCGTTGAAGCTGCACTAGTACAGCTACCTACTTTGCATGTTACAGTATAATTAGTTGTCGTTTCTGGAGCTACAGTAATTTCACTACCAGTCGCACCATTAGACCATACTACTGTACCTTCACAACCTGATGCTTTCAAGCTTACAGATTCGCCTTTGCAAATTAACGTATTCGAAACAAGAATAGTTGGTGCGTATACTTTCGTTACTACCACTGTCACTGCATTCGAAGCATCGCTTGTGCAATCACCTTTTTTGCATACTGCTGTGTATGTAGTCGTTCCTACTGGGTTTACAGTGATACTGTTTCCAGTTACACCGTTAGACCAGTTAATTGTAGCGCCTTCACATCCTGTTGCTGAAAGTATTACAGGGGTACCTTCGCAAACTACGGCTTCACTTGAAGTAATGACTGGTGCTGTACAAGTTTTTACACTTACTATCACAGGAACTGCTGCAGAACTCATACATACTCCCACTTTACATACCGCTGTGTATGAAGTTGTCGAAGTTGGTGTTACTACGATACTTGCACCTACCTTGCCATTTGACCAAGTGATTTCGCCTTCACAACCCGATGCTGTCAACACGGAGGATTCACCTAGCGTAATGCTTGATGGAGCTGATGTTACGGTTGGAGGTGTCACCGGAATCACTTTGATGACATAATCAGCCGATATTGGGCTTGAACACTCACCTACTTTACAAACAGCAGTATAAGGGGTGGTTACAAAAGGCGTCGCTACGATAGCTGAACCTGTTTGGCCTGTTGACCACTGTACTGTACCTGCACAATTTTTCACTTCAAGTGTTACGCTTTCACCTAGACAAAGTCTATCAGTGCTACAAATTACCACTGGTTTTTCTGGTGCAGGTACTACTGTTACGGTAGCCGCAGCTGGAGCACTTTCACACTTACCTACTTTACATTTGGCAGTGTAGGTAGTTGTTGAAGTTACTACTGTTTCAGTGCTTGTTCCAGCAGCACCTGTACTCCATATGATTGTGCCACCGCCACATCCTACTGCCGTCAACCTCACTTTCGCACCCGCACATACCGTTGATGATGGACTTATTGTAATAGTTGGCGCAGTTGCATTTTGACCCACAGTTACTGTTACACTTGCTGGTGTGCTATCGCATCTGCCATTTACACGGCAAGAAACTGTATACGTTGTTGTTGTTGGAGGAGATACTGCAATGATTGCTACACCTGTTTGACCATTACTCCATACGTATGTTCCTGAGCATCCAGACGCTGTAAGTGTTGAGCTTTCACCTGCACAGATACTTGTGTTAGAAGCAACTACGCTTGGTGCTGCCCCTACAGTAGTGACAGTAATCTTCACTTTATTTGAGTTAACACTTTCACAAGTACCTACTTTACATACTGCTGTATACTCAGTTGTAGTAGAAGGGCTTACTATGATTGAACTTCCAGTCATGCCGTTAGACCAAATAATAGTTCCTTGGCAAGTACTATTTGTCGTAAGTGTTGTACTCTGACCAGCACAAATCAGTGTTGGCTCTGCTGCTATAGTTGGTGCCGTTGGGTTACCCACAGTGATTGTTACTGGTATAGATGGAGCGCTTACGCACTTACCAATTATACAAGTTGCCGTGTAGGTAGTAGTAAACGATGGAGTCACTACGATACTAGCACCTGCGGCTCCATTTGACCACGACACCGTACCTGTACAACCTACGGCTGTCAATGTTAAGCTTGAACCGTTACAAACTGCCGTTGAACTAGCTACTACTGTTGGTGTTGAAATCGGTGTAACTGTAAGCACGTAATCTTTCGAGCGTAACTTACATCCGCCGTTGTTACAAGCTGCCCAGTAAACTGTAGTTGTAGATGGAGTTACAACAATCGCTGAACCTGTTTCGCCAGTAGACCATTCTACCGTACCCGCACAGTTTTTCACTTCGAGTGTTACGCTCTCACCTGGACATACCTTGTCGACACTGCAAATAACCTCTGGGGCAGGGGCAGTTGGAATAACTGTGATAGTTACGCTACCTTTTGGACTTTCGCACTTACCGATTTTACAAATAACTGTGTAAGTCGTAGTAGCGCTTGGAGTTACTGAGATTTGAGCACCTGTTGCTCCGTTACTCCATGTAAGTGTACCCACGCAATTTGTTGCTGTCAACGTTACTGAGCTTCCAGAACAGATAGTCGTTGAGAGACTCGCTATAATTGTTGGCGTCGTTGGCGTATTTACATAAATCGTAATTGCATTAGATGCGATGCTTTCACAACCATTTTTCTTACAAGTTGCTGTGTAAGTAGTAGTTGTAACTGGGCTAACTGTAATGCTTGAGCCCGTTGCACCATTTGACCAGTGGATAGTTCCGCCAGAGCAACTAATTGCATGAATTTCTACGCTTTCACTTGGACATATATTCGTAATAGCACATGCTAAGATTGGTGATTCTGGTCTCACACAATCCACTCTAATCGTCACTCTTGACGTATCGTTAGACGTTTTGCTTGGATCGTTTTCTAGGCTCTTCACAATCGCAGTACTAGTAATTGTACCAGCTGCGTTGATTATTGCACGGATTTTCAACGTACGGTTTGCACCGTTTGCCAAACTTCCGATTGTCCAAACACCTGAAACTGCATTGTACTCAGCAGCTGGATCTGCACTTACAAACGTCAATGGTGCTGGTAATACATCGCTAACTGTTACGCTTGTCGAATTTACTGGCCCATTGTTAGAGGCAACTACATTATAGGTAATAGTTTGACCAACTGCGTATGGACCTGCTTCCACTATCGATTTTGCAACTGCCAGGTCAGTAAACTTGATACAAGGCTTGATAATCAGTTTTAACAAGGCACCGTTGCTATACTCACCACATTTGGCTACTTCAAACAAGAAGTACTCACCCGATGTGCATACTTTCGTTGGATCCACTACCTGGGTACCTGGTCTGTGGTCATACGTAGTATACCATTCGAAACGTCCTCCTTCCGTACGAATTTGGCTATGGATGAAGCTATTCAAGTTCGCACACTCGTTAGGGCATGTATTTTCGCCCATGCCACCACAAGTTGGTGTTGGAGGAATTGAACATGGAACCTTAACAGTGATATCTTCATCGTCTTCATCATCTTCTTTTGGTGTACCTGTACCATTGCCTGGGCTAGAATCTGGATCAGGCTGCTCAGACTTGCTTACTTGAGCAAAGTTCTTGATAGTGCCTGAACCTGTAACCTTCGCAATGAACGTCAATGTTGTAGTTTGACCCACTTCTATTTTTGCAATCGTACCAGTCAACACTGTTCCATTCAATGTAAACTCAGCGTTACCAGAAACGTACTGTAATCCTGCCTTCAATGTATCTGTAACTTCTACGTTTGTAGCTACTAAAGGGCCGTTATTTATTACCTTAATAGTATATGTAACATTGTCGTTTTGATTTGGAGTTTTGTTACTAACCGTTTTAATCAAACTCAAATCAGCTGGACATGCTTTAATCGTAACTTCTGCTAAGGCGCCGTTGCTGTAAACTCCGCAAGCTGCTACTTCAAATAGATAGTATTTACCGGAAGCACATACTTTCGTTGGGTCAGCTACCAATGGATCAGTTGGTCTTGGCCCTGTACGCCATTCAAACTTACCACCTTGGGTACGAATCTCACTTGAGATATGTACCATCAAGTTCACACATTTTTCTGGACATACATTTGTAATTGTACCTGTACATGTTGGAGTCGGTGGGATTTGACAAGGTGTTACGGATACTGGTTCCTCGTCGTCATCGTCTTCACCACGGGTAAAGCCGTTGCCTGGTGTCGAATCCTTATCCTTCACTGTGTTGCTATTCTTATCCTTCACATCGTTAATCTGTGCGTAGTTCGTCAAGCTTGTGCCTGCAAAGTTGGCATTCACACGTACTGTGATGTCAACTGATGCGGTTGCACCTGGTGCCAACGGAGCTGCAATCGTGGTGGTCGCAATCTGACCTGTTGCCGTCCAATCGGTATCTGCTAACGTCATACCTGCTGGCAATGAATCTGACAATACAACATTCGTCGCTGTCATCGAACCTTCGTTCTTCACTCTCAACGTAAACGTTACCAAGTCTCCTGGAGCTACGTTAGCCGCTTGACCCGCGGCCAATGTTTTAGACAAGGCTAAGTCAAATGTTGTAACTGCTGCGTCAACTGTTGGGTTGTCTTTATCTATTCCACCTTTAGTTGGATCAATTACAATTGTTGCTGTACGTCCTGTTGCAGGGTTCGCATCATTATCAGTCACGTCTGAACCTACATTCTGATTCAAGCTTAACTTACAAGTGTCAGGTAAACTAGTTGGGTCAAAAACTATCTGATACGAACCTCCCGTGAGGTTAGTAAAGAGGTAATCTCCGCTAATTCCTGTATAGGCTGTATCGATTGGTGTGAATATATTACCGCTTCCTTTATATAAAATAACACGTACATTTTTCATCCCTGGCTCTCCTGCATCCTGCTGACCATTGTCATTGTAATCTTTCCATACAAAGTCGCCAATGCTACCAAGTGGGCTAAACAACGCACCATCAATAGTTAGATTGTCTTTGTTAATACCACCCAAAGCCGGGTCAAGCTTAACAACTGGGCTCAAGCCTGAAGTTGGATTGATGTCACTATCCTTAGCATCATCTGTACCTTGGTTAGCTTTCGTACTTAACACACAGCCTTGAGGCAAGGTGCTTGTTACAATCTGAACGATGTAATCATTTTTGAGTAAGTTATTAAAGGTATAATAACCCATATTGCCTGCATTCGTTATAGTCACCGTCGAATCTAGTTTAGAAACTGGCTGACCATTCGCGTTAGCACTCCATAAAATCACTTTCACACCATTGACTCCTGTTTCAGAAGCATCTTGTATACCATCATTGTTGGTGTCTTTCCAAACATAGTTTCCGATGCTACCTAGCAAGTTGCGCAATGCGGCATCAACCGTTGGATTATCCCTGTTAATTCCACCTAGCGTTGGGTCGAGCAAAACAACTTGGCTAAGTCCAGTAGTAGAGCTGAAGTCGTTGTCTTTAGTATCATCAGTTCCTTTATTAGTAGAATCGCTCAACACACAACCCACTGGCAACGTACCTATCAATACTTTTAATTGATATTCTCCTTTTGATAAACCTTCAAACGAATACCAACCTGGATTCCCACCCGTTGGGTTATTTACGGTAGTAGTGGTATCAACTGCTACAAAAGCTCCAGCTTGGTTCTTTTGAAACAATACTACTTTTACACCATTTACCCCTGTATTAGCTTCATCTTGGATACCATTATTATTGGTGTCTTTCCACACATAATCTCCAATACTACCAAGCGGACTAAATAATGCTCCGTCAACAGTTGGGTTATCTTTTTGTAATCCACCTTGTTCAGGGTTTAATGTTATGACCTGACTAATACCTGTAGTTGCATTAAAGTCATTATCTTTCGTATTATCGCCTCCTAAATTTATCTTAGTACTTAAGATACAGCCTATTGGCAATGTTGACTTAACTATTTGAACAATGTAATCGCCTGCTACCAGCCCTTTAAAACTATAATACCCGCCTTTGGTATTATCAGCTGGGTTTGTAGTTGTTAAGGTTGAGTCAAGGCGTGTTGTTGGCACTCCATTTACAGCACTCCAAAGAACGACGCGAACACCGTTTACACCAGCCTCGCCCGAATCTTGTACGCCGTTATCATTCACATCTTTCCACACAAAATCACCGATACTTCCAAGTGGTCCTGGAATTACAATAATTTCGCAACATCCTGTAGCTGGACAAGTATTTACTTCAGCCGTAAACGAAAAACGTCCAGTGCCTTTTATTATTAGGGTATCACCACTTACTGAAGCACTATCAGCAGCAGCACCTGTTATAGGGCCTCTGCCAACTTTGGTCCAAGTAAGATTTGAGTAGCCTGAGACTGCAAGCACGACAGTATACTCATCTCCTGGATACCACAAAAGAGGCACTGAAAAACAGGCCGTTGCGTAATCGTCTTCGCCTAAAACACTATTACCTGGATCCGAATCAGAATCTTCCTGATTGGCCCCCATTGACATTACTTCAGCAATATTAAAGTAAACCCCGCGACCAGTAACGGTTCCTGTTAACTCAAGTTTGACAGAATCTCCAGCACTAATAGTAGGAATACTCCAAAGCCCAGTTCCTGTATCAAAGGTGGTTCCAGCAGCAGGAGCATTTCCCGTAAGGGTTGCTCCTGCCGATGGAAAAATATCTTTGACTACGACAGCCGTAGCAGCGTCCGGTCCGTCGTTTTTAGCATAAATAATAAACTTAATTGTTTGACCAATAGTAGGTTGAGTAATGTCGACGCTATTGGTAAGTTTAATATCTACTGTTTTTAGTGTTACCTGAGTAAATGCTGAAAAAGCAGTAAGTACTACTAAAAGAAACATACCCATTAACGACTTAACGGGTTTGAGCACGCGATTTTTGGGGCCAGCCGAATCAATATCATCTATTGGTTCATAGCCTTTTACCTCCTCATCCATTAGGAGCGGGGAAGTAGATACCCACCGTTTCAACTTTTCGTCGAAACGCGCCCCCAGAATACGCTGCTTATTCGGAGGAGAAAAAATGGATAACTGACTCATAATCTGCAAAATAATTAATTGAAAGTATAAATTTTTGGGGTATTCACTAATAAGTTATTGAGTTTGCATCAAGGAGGTAGCAAAGCCCCTATCCTCATTACTATGGGGGGGAAAATCTAGTGTCTTCGCGCTGGTAAATATTGCACCCATAAGTCACTCAAATTATTGGATTTTGGTATATTATAATCAACCAGAATTAAGTATGTTCAATAGGAGTTTAGCCGTCAGAATTTTTTTTTCTGACTTAACTATAATTAAGGATTTGACCCAACCTAATAGTATCTAAAATTATGCCAAAGTCAGTAATCCTATTAATGAATTTTCATTTAATAATTTAAATCTTTGTTTTACAGATAGTTAGCAATAATTTTTACTAATCAAAACAAATAGTTAAAAATTAAATTTTTTATATAATTTATATGATTTTTTTATTAGATAAAGGGGGCTTAAGTTTAGCTAAAACCGTGCCAAGTAAACCGAAATTTTGTTAATCAAACGAGCGTTAAATGCCTCAAAATGACCTTTTTCTATTCAAAATATACCTTTTTTAATCGTTTTTCTACAACAAAAAAGCCAGGATTTAGTCCTGGCTTTTTTGTTGTAGAAAAACGCTGTCCTAAAAGTCATATCCCAAGGTCAGATAAGGTATTGCCTTGTTCACTTCGCCATTGTCTAATCCCCACGCGTAATCAAACTTAACATAAAACCCAAATAGCATTGTTCGCGCTCCTAAGCCATAACCTATCAAGAATGGATTTCGGAAGTTGTTAACAGTAGCACTGAAAAAATCAAGGCGAATAATCTCCGTATTCAGGCTATTTTGGCGATTAAATGGCCATTTTCCTGTCCAGGCAGTTCCGATGTCAGTAAAGCCCACAAGCTGAAAATTTCGAAGAAAATTAGAAGTGATAGGCCCTCTATAGAAATATTTTACTAGTGGCATTCTCAGCTCTCCATTAAAAAGCATATGCGTAGCTCCCGATACTTTATTAAATTTAAACCCTCTCAAATTGGTTGCTAACTCTACGAAAAAAATATCCCTATTATCAATCGGAATCAATGAACTACTCAAGCCAACTGCCAATGGATTTACTGAACGTTCTTCTTGATTGTTGCCCGTCCAGTTTTCCATTCCTCCCATCACACTTTGTTTAGGGGCTGGTCCGCCTGAGTGAGCAAACGAAAAGCGTGTAGCAAAAATTAAATCTCTATGAATTTTTTGGTAATGACGAAAATCAACAGCTAAGCGGTTAAATCCTTGAGTACCCGCAATTCCCCCAAACCAATCAAAACGAACTTTGAACCGAGTGCCCTCCATCGTGTTCATCCCATTAATGCGAGAGTTATCGTAAACAAATTCTCCCCTAGCCCCCAAATAAGAAGACGCAACATCGGCGGCGGCAATATTACTTACATCTAATAAACGTGATTCTGTAAAGAACGGTGTCACTGATACTCGTGCAAAATTACTCAAGGGATAAGCCGCCGTTACCGCTACACGGTTATATCTATACTTCTGACTTGCAGGAGGTTGTACATACAAACTTTGTCGATCAACACGTACCGTAAAGTCAATTCGATGTGCTAAATTACTGTACTCAGCCCAAAGATTGTTAGTTCTAAAATTAAGCAATCCTAAGAAAAATCCCGCTTTTACAATATGATTTTCGAGCAAGTCATTCATCGTCAGCGATTGAGAGAAACCAAAGCCACGGATGGGGTCAATTCGCCAGTCAGAGGTAGCATCATTACTGATAAACAAGCTTTTATAAGTAATCGGCCCCTTGATAGTTATGTTTTCCTTTCTCCTATTTCTAATGGGTAAATTTGCCGCACTTGTAATAGTATTTCCTCGACGCTGACGATACTCAAACGTTTTGAGTACATCAGTATCAAACTCATAATTATCAGTATCTACCTCCCCCGAATCCAACTGCATTTTACGTGGGTTAGCCATTTGGGCTATCAAACTTGCATCGGCGGCAGGGTTATTCTTAAGTTCGGTTTTGTACACCGATACCCCTGAAATACTTTGCATACGAGGGGTATTCAAGAGATCTCCTAATAAAGGTGTTAAGGTCTTCTGATAGACAAGCATTTCGTGGTCTTTGGTCCAATTTAAACTCACAAATGCCCCTGTAGAAAGTGAATAATCGTAGTCTCGAATGTTTTGATTAAAATTAGTAAGAGGTGTAAGTTTTTTCACATCTAGCTCATATCGGTATAAATTTGTAATCCCTTTATAGTCAGACAGGAAATAAAAAGTATTCTCATCTGAGGTTATTGGGCTAGAAATTATACCTAAAGAATCAACAATTCGGGTTACAGTTTGGGCACGTGGGTTACCATCATGTACAAATAATGCCATCTTTTCTCTCACCGTTTTATAAGACCCTTTATCTGAAGTAGTCAGGGAGTCTTTAATCCGATTGGAGGTAAATGTGACTCTTGTGGAGGAACCTCCTACAAAACGTGGATTTCGATCATCGTAGAGGTCACTAGTAAGAGGAAGTAACGAAGCACGACCTACGTAGAATAAAAACAAGTCATTTTGACCACGACTATCTGCACTCAATGCCAGAGTTGAGGCATCGTTCGAAATATCAAAGTCCGTCACTTGGTTGACTCCCCGAATTTCACGGCTCATTCGAAGCTTGTATTTTCCCTTCTCTAAAATATCGAAAATTTCTAAGAAAATACGTCCGTTTTCTTCCGTTATAATAGCTAAGCCATTGTTGCGACTCCAAGCAACTAGAGGCATACGGCTCAAATATGACTTTTTCTCAAGGGAATATTTACCCTTCAAAATGGTCGTTTTAGCTTTTGTCTCAACATTTATGACATCTACCGTATATTTTGCTGCTTTCCGATTTGTTACAGCTATATACTGATTATCAAGGCTTAACCGGGCCGAATTGGGTAAACTACCGAGTGGTAAATCTAGCGCATCGCGCCAATCTCCTGAAGGCTCTCTGTAACTGGCATTGACAGTCGAAGACATATTGGTATAAAAGTCTCGCCAATCTTTCAGGAACTTTGTAAACGAAACCCCTAGTGTGCTCGCAACACTTGTTTGCTCAGTACGAATAATCCGAGTTAGGTTTAAGATGTTAGAAATATTGTCTTTCCCATAACGCTCTGCAATGTAATTCCAGATAGATTGTCCAACAATTGTTGCTTCTGTCCCTGTTAATAAGGATGGTTTTTTCATTTGGCGATTGACGATGGCATCACGCATGTAATCGTCCAATTCGGTACTCCATCCATCGGCAATATACGCCGAAATCCCCGACATAAACCAGTCAGGCAGTGTCAGTAAAAGAGAACTTTGCAAGGCATCTTTGAGACTGCCTCCGTATAACATATCGTACACAACCAACCTCGACACTTCACGAATCAATTGTTTTTTGAAGCTTACTTGGTCTCCTGTAAAAGCTATTTCTAGTCTTGATTTAGCCAAGTTCAACTCCGTCTCGCTCAAATCTGAGCTATTGGCCATGCCCATGTTACTTTGGAGTAACTCCTGAGGCGAGTTATACAAAAAGATTTTGATTCGATTGTAGAGTGTGTAGCCCAACACTTCGGTTATACGGTCTATTTCGGACTCTGCATACTGGGCAGCCAAGGTAGCTAAGGGCGTTCCATTTCCATAATGGTAAATCTCAAAGTTGTTAGTTTTGAGAATTTTCCAGTCAAACCTCTGATACTGTACCCGATTTTTACCAAACTGCTCTTGCGAAGGATAGTTTTGAGCCTGACTACTGATAAACATCCCCAAAAGCAAAACGCCCATCCAAAAAATTCGAAACATAGAACACCTTTTCATATAGTCGCAACTGTTATCTGCAAATCACCCTTTGGGATAGACTATTATTGACTTGATTTAGAACGAAAATATAACGAAAAAACACGCGCAATATTAACCTCCGAATCCAATTCTTCGCCTAATTCTAAAAAATTCATAAACTGATGCGCAAAATAGGGAGCCAAGGTCACTCCTTTTGTTCCCAATCCGTTAAAAATTCCTAATTGTTTAAACTCTGGATGAAGTCCAACAAAAGGTCGACGGTCTTTGGTTGAAGGGCGAATCCCCACTTGTTGCTCAAGTATGGTATAAGGCTTTTTTAGGTATACCTTTATTTTTTCTTGCAAATAATCGCGTGCATCCTCGGTTGTTTCCCAATTCAAATCATGCCAAGTGTAGGTAGCCCCCATTCGACATTTCCCCTTTTTATCCATGGGCAAAATAAATGTTCCTTGGTTGATAATTTCTTCCAACGAATAGTCTTCTACTTGAGTGATAAGAGTTTGTCCTTTCACAGGATTAAATGAAAGCCAATTAAAAAACGGATTCTGAAGCGCCTCGTAGCCTTCACAAAATAGTATTTTTTTAACCTCCCATTCTTTATATAATACACTATTTTCTTGAAAAATAAGTTTATAATGGTCAAAATTTTCAACCACAAGTTGGCTTTTTTCAACAAAATATAATTTTATTTTTTCTAACATTTGAGTACAATCCACCCATCCTGCATGGGTAATTTGCAAACCTCCATAGGGATTTTTAACAAATGGCGTAAACTGTTCATTATCAATATTTTTTGCTACGTATTTTGCAATATTTGGGTCAGCTGTTTGTGCCAAATACGTATTTTGTTCTTCGATAGAGCGGAATGGCCGATAGATATCACAAAAATGTAAAAGTTGTACATCTAGCTTCTCTTGCATTTCTTGATAGAACTTCCGAGCAAACGGGAACAAATCATCGGCCTTCCAAGTACGAGTAAGTTTCTTTCCTGTGATTGGATTAAAAATTCCTCCCGATACTTTTGAGGCAGTTGGTAAATCTGGACTTGAAACAATAACAACTCGATAGCCTTTTTGTTCTAACGTCCATGCTAAGACCGAACCTGCAATTCCTTGTCCAACAATTAAATAATCGGCTTTCATTAAGCGTTTGTTTTTTTTCGCATTGAACGGCTTATCCGCTCATCGGCTAATTGAGTTACCAAATCTATTTGTTCATCAAGCGTCATAAACGATGTATCAACAGGAATGGCATCTGAAGCTTGACGAAGCGGGCTATCATTTCGAGTGGTGTCAATATGATCACGTTTTTTGATATTTTGCAGAATATCGTCTAAATCCAACATTTCGCCCTTAGCTAGCAATTCTACCTGACGTCGTTCAGCCCTTATTTTTGGTTCGGCGGTCATAAATACTTTCAGTTCGGCATCAGGAAACACTACCGTTCCAATATCACGACCATCCATCACTACCCCGCGGGTTTTTCCCATTCGTTGCTGCTGGGCTACCATGGCTCTGCGAACATCCGAAACGGCACTTACCTCACTCACCCAATTAGCGATATATAATTTACGGATTTCGTCTTCCACGTTTAAGCCATTCAAATAGGTTTCGTTGCGGCCTGTTTCGGGGTTTCGCCGAAAATCAATTTTAATGTTTTCTAACGCTTTCGATATTTCTTTAGGATTTGTTAATGAAACATGGTTTGTATGAAAATAAAGAGTAACCGCACGGTACATCGCCCCAGTATCAATATAGGCATAACCTAAGTAGGCCGCTACGCCTTTGGCCGTAGTACTCTTACCACAGCTTGAGTAGCCGTCGACAGCAATGATGATTTTTGGCATGAAATAGATGAATTGTGTTGGTGCAAAGATACACAGGATGTAAAGACAAATTACAAAATAAGACACATCCCTTTGCTATCCGTCAAATTGGTACATTTTCACAAATTTCACCTAACTATTTGTACATTAAAATTACGGAAGTCATTGTTTTTCCATAGTTACTTTTTGTATATTTCGGTACTCTGTTTACCATGCAAATTTTTTTATGTTTTTTTGAATCGTTTTACAACCGTAAACCACAACTTACTATGAAAAAGATGTTTTTATCTTCAGTCTTGGCACTTGCTGCTCTCTTCTACATTCACACATCTTCATTTGCTCAGTTTTCAAAAGGTGATAAAAAAGTTAATATTGGTGTTGGTCTTGGCTCGATTGGTGCCAACGCATCTGTTGAATACGGTATTATGGATGATTTGGGAGTAGGTTTGTTCGCTTCATATGAGCGTCCTAATACAGGACTTGTAGGTGCAGCACTAGGGGTACGCTATGGCTACAACGAAATTAGCATTGGCCCTCGCGCTGCTTACCACCTCAACCGCGTGTTGAACATGAAAGACGACAAGTTTGACCTTTATGTAGCAGGCGGAGTTTTGTACCGCCGTGTGAGCTACCCTTATGACTATTATTATGGTAGCGGTCTTAAGTCTTCTTACGGATATCTTAGCTTACTTGCTCGCGTTGGGGCTGGTTTCCAGTTCACCGATAACCTTGCTGGTTTTGCCGAATTAGGATCGGGTGGTTCTTGGCTTCAAGCTGGTATTTCATTTAAATTCTAAAAAAAAATCATTATAATTTGTTAATTACCTTTCAAATCTTATTTTTGAAACGTAATCAAACTTTCAAACCCCAAATTAATTATATGAAAAAATTATTCGCACTTGTTTTTTGCTTTGCTGTAATGCTTGTTACAAAAAGCCACGCTACTAATGCTGAGTACTACATCGACGCAGTTGCGGTTGAACAAACACTCAACTCGGGGGACCAATTGGACGTAGCCAACGCTGAGCAAGCAGCTACAGCCCTCGAAAGCCTTATGGGCCAAGGAAGCGAAATGACGAAA